>OFMJ01000068.1_pt1 | contig 105963 bp, 93 predicted proteins | sample 1541801 | NCBI WGS metagenome assembly OFMJ01 (sample SAMN04209234, study PRJEB22552) | human gut metagenome | biome: gut; material: feces | host: Homo sapiens | place: USA: Oklahoma
CCCTACAAGAAGCGCAAGGTCCGCATCTTGAACGGAGCCCACACCTGCTTTGTTCCGGGCGCCTGGCTTGCCGGCTTCGACATTGTTCGCGACTGCATGCATGACGAGGTTGTGCGCGGTTTCATGAACAAGATGCTTGACCATGAGGTTATCCCCACCCTGTCCGGTGAGTTGGACAAGGAAGACCTGCGCGCGTTCGCCGCGGCGGTCGAGAACCGCTTCGATAATCCGTTTATCGACCATCAGCTGCTCTCCATCTGCTTGAACTCGACCGCTAAGTGGCGCGCCCGCGACCTGCCCACGTTGCTGGACTACGTTGAGCAGAAGGACGAGCTGCCCGCGTGCCTGGCTACCAGCCTGGCGACCCTGATCGCGTTTTACTCCACCGGCCTGGAGGGTCGCGAGGACGATGGCCTGCACCTGCGTCGTGCCGACGGCACGGCTTACGTTGCACGGGATGACGCCTTTGTCCTCGATTTCTACGCCGCCCATGCGGATGATGCCGACGCCGACCTGGTTGCCGCCGTGCTCTCCAACGAGCAGATGTGGGGTCAGGACCTCACGCAGGTCCCCGGTCTTCTCGACTTTGTGACCAGCGCGCTGGCGACCGTTCGCACCCATGGTGCCGCCGCCGCGTACGCTGCAGCTCTGTAAACTTTGTATGCCGCGGGCGGGGCAGTACCCGCCTGCGGTTTTTCTCATGATCGGAGGAGCCACACGTGAAGACCATCCAGATCAATCCAGCCGATAACGTGATCGTGGCGCTCGAGCCCCTTGCCGCCGGCACCGTGGTCTCGGTTCCGGGCGCAGGCGAGGTCACGGCGACCGAGGATATTCCCCAGGGCCACAAGATGGCCGTCCGCGCAATCGCCGCCGGTGACAACGTAATCAAGTACGGTTTGCCCATCGGCCATGCGACCTGCGATGTCCAGGCGGGTAGCTGGCTGCATACGCATAATGTCAAGACCAATCTCTCCGGCGAGGTCGATTACGAGTACCATCCGTCGCGCCCGGTGCTCCGGGCTATCGAGCCCAAGACCTTCCAGGGCTTTCGCCGCGCCGACGGTCGCGCCGCCACGCGCAACGAGCTGTGGATCATCCCTACGGTTGGCTGCGTGAACGAGGTCGCCCGCGCCATGTGTGAACAGGCTCAGGATTTGGTGGGGGACAGCCTTGAGGGCGTGTACTACTTCCCGCATCCCTTTGGCTGCTCGCAGACGGGTGCCGACCATGCGCAGACCCGCAAGCTGCTGGTAGCGCTTTCTCGCCATGCGAACGCCGCCGGCGTGCTCTTCCTTTCGCTGGGGTGCGAAAACTGCACGCACGACCAGGTACTTGAGGAGCTGGGCAACTACGACGCGCAGCGTGTGCGCTTCCTTACCTGCCAGGACGTTGAGGACGAGTTGGTAGAGGGCCATAAGATCCTTTCCGAGCTGGCCACTCACGCCAAGACGTTCAAGCGCGAGACCATCTCTGCCTCCGAGTTGGCCATCGGCCTCAAGTGCGGCGGATCCGACGGCCTGTCCGGCATCACCGCCAACCCCGTAATCGGCCGCGTTTCCGACATCGCGGTCGCCGGCGGCGGCACCTCTGTGCTTACCGAGGTGCCCGAGATGTTCGGCGCCGAGTCGATCCTGCTGGATCGCTGCGAGGATCAAAGTGTGTTCGATGCGGCTGCCGGCATGCTCAACGGCTTCAAGGATTACTTCATCAGCCACGGCGAGGTTGTGTACGAGAACCCCAGCCCCGGCAACAAGGACGGCGGCATCACCACGCTTGAGGACAAGAGCTGCGGTTGCGTCCAGAAGGGCGGCAGTGCGCCCATCGTTGACGTGCTGGGCTACGGCGATACGGTGCGCAAGCCCGGCCTGCAGATGCTCTGCGGCCCCGGCAACGACATGGTCTCCACTACCGCGCTCACCGCGGCGGGCTGCCATGTGATCCTGTTCTCCACCGGTCGCGGCACGCCGTTTGGCGCCCCGGCACCCACGCTCAAGGTCTTTACCAACGAGCGCCTGTGCCAGCACAAGGCCAACTGGATGGACTTCAACGCCGGCGTGGTCGCCACGGGCGAACGCACCATCGATGAGGCCGCCGAGGACCTGTGGGACCTGGTGCTCGAGACGGCGAGCGGCAAGCAGACCAGCGCCGAGCGCCGCGGCTGCCATGAGATCTCGATCTGGAAAGACGGCGTGACGCTGTAGTCCGTCTCGATATACGACTTGCTTATGCCCGCGGTATCGAATCGCTTGATGTCGCGGGCATAGTTGATAGGAGCGAATTGGTATGGGAGTTCATATTGTAGAGCTTCTCTAGCATCGAGCACTATATCTCGAACACCTTCCTGGAGCGCCATGAGTTTGCGCCGGCTCCCAGCTGCGGCAAGCGCGTCGCGGTCATTGGCGCCGGCAACGTTGCCATGGACGTGGCGCGCACCGCGCTTCGCCAGGGCGCTCGCAACGTCACCATCTATGCTCGCTCCAAGCATGTCTCCGCTAGCTCGGACGAGGTCGAGTTCGCCCAGTTGGACGGAGCGGAGCTGGTGTACGGCAAGGCGGTCCAAGAGATCGACGACAACGGCCCGGTGTTCCGTGCCGCCATCTTTGATGAGGAAGGCGCCGTTGTTGGCTATGAGGACGAGCTCGACCACGTAAGCTGCGACACCGTGGTGATCGCCGCCTCCCAGCAGGCAAAGGACAAGCTGGTTCTTACCACCGACGCCCTGGTCGCCAATGATCGCGGCCTGCTTGAGGTGGACGAGAACGGCATGACCATGATGTCCGGCGTCTTCGCGGCGGGCGATGTGGTGAGCGGTCCCTCGACGGTGGTTCATGCTGTGGCCGGCGCTAACCGCGCCGTCACCGGCATTATGTCCTATCTGGGGATTTAGGACGAAAGCGCATCTGTAGATAGGTGCCCGAGTTGGGAATGGGATAATGCGCCCCGCTCACGGCAGTGCAATTGTAAGGATAACGGCCCCGGCCTCCATTCATTTGGTGGCCGGGGTCGACTGTTTAGGGGGAGCATCAATGTTGGGGGCGCCGCAACCACAGGTAACTCAGTGGAAACATAGCTATGCAAATATAAAAAGCTATATGTTGGGATTTAAGCGTGAAAGGGCTTCCCATGGACCTGCAGCAGAACATCGACTTCGTGCTCCGCACAGTCGAGGAACGCGATATTCGCTTCGTTCGCCTTTGGTTTACCGATGTTCTCGGTAGGCTTAAGAGCTTCGCAATCGCGCCAGAGGACCTCGAGGTCGCATTCGAGGAGGGCATCGGTTTCGACGGCTCGGCCATCGAGGGCTTTACCACGCCCGACGAGTCCGATATGCTCGCGTTCCCCGATCCCTCCACGTTCCAGGTCCTGCCTTGGCGCCCTAGCCATGACGGCGTCGCCTGCATCTTCTGCGACGTGTGCACGCCGGACCGCAAGCCGTTTGCCGGCGATCCGCGCGAGTGCCTGCGCCGTATGTTCAAGAAGGCCGAAAAAGACGGTTACATCATGAACGTGGGCACCGAGCTCGAGTTCTACTACTTCCCGGACGAGTCCACGCCCGAGCCTCTGGACGATGTTCGCTATTTCGACCTCACTCCATCCGATTCCGCGCGCGACCTGCGTCGCTCCACCGTTCTCATGCTCGAGAAGATGAGCGTGCCGGTGGAGTACACCTTCCATTCTTCCGGTCGCTCGCAGCACGGTATCTCGCTTCGCCATGCAGAGGCGCTTTCCATGTCCGATGCCATCATGACCGCCAAGCACGTTATTCGCCTGGAGGCCTTCGAGGCGGGCATCCACGCATCCTTCATGCCCAAACCCATCGCCAAGGAGCCTTCCAGCGCCATGTTCCTGCACCAGTCGCTGTTCGATAAGAGCGGCAACAACGTGTTTTGGGGCGAGGATGACCCCGAGTACCACCTGTCGCCCATCGCCAAGAGCTACATGGCCGGTATCTTGGCCCATGCCAACGAGATCTCCGCGATCACCAACCCCACGGTGAACTCCTACAAGCGACTGGTCACCGGTGGCGGCTCTGTTCCCACCTGCGCAAGCTGGGGTCTGCGCAACCGCTCCGCGATGATCCGCATCCCCATCTATAAGCCGGGCAAGCACCAGTCAAGCCGTATCGAGCTGCGCACGCCCGATCCCATGGCCAATCCCTATCTCACCAACGCGGTGACGCTGGCGGCGGGCCTCGACGGCATCAAGCGCGGCCTCACCCTGCCGGAGGAGGCGACCAGCGCGCTCACCAGCCTGAGCGACGCCGAGCTGCGCCGCCATGGCATCCAGCCGCTGCCCCGCAGCCTTGCCGAGGCGCTCGACTACTTCGAGAACTCCGACTTTATGCGCGAGACGCTGGGCGAGCACATCCACGGGTTCTTCCTTAAGAAGAAGCGCGGCGAATGGGAGAAGTACTCGTCCACCATCACCGAGTGGGAGATCAAGCACTACCTGGCTAACTCGTAGCCGCTTCTTCATAGAAGAAAGATAGCGTCATGGGCCGCGTCGTTTTAATGCGGTGCGGCCCCTTTTATTCGAAACGGCGCCCCGTTCGCGCCGCGAGTGAAAGTTTTTTACATAAAAATAAAAATGACTGCTGATAGCGCATATATCTACCAGCGGTTCTTGTTATCATGTCACTAAAAAGGGAGGTGCGAATGTCCGAGAAGAACGTACTCTTTATGGCGCGTACTACGCGTTTCCATGACTTTGCCCGGACCCTGACCTCTACCATGGGTGTAGAGGTGTACGCGGCAACGCCGGATTCGCCCAACGCCACCCATGATTTCGATTTGCTGATCCTTGATGTGGACGGCTTGCGCAACGATCGCCTGGACCATATCGCCAAGTGGTTGGACGGGCGCGGCAGCATTCCCATGCTGCTGATCGCGGACGAGGACGCGCTGGCGAGCCTGCGCATTCCCTCCCGCGCACGCGTCGACTTCATCTGTTCTGGCGCTACAGAGCTTGAGCTCGAGATCCGCGCCCGCCGCCTTATGGGCGAGGAGGACCCGTTTGCGGGCGATGATATCCTCACCGTTGACGGCATGACCATCAACCTTGCTACGTATCAGGTGTATCTGGACGATGAGCCGGTCGACCTCACGCTGATGGAGTACTCGTTGCTATCTTTCTTGGCCACGCACCCCAACCGTGCTTATAGCCGCGAGGTGCTGTTGCATCGCGTATGGGGCTTTGAGTATTGCGGCGGTACGCGCACGGTTGACGTGCACATTCGTCGCATTCGCTCCAAGATCGGCCCGCAGATCGCCGCGCATATCACCACGGTTCGCGGCGTGGGCTACCTGTTCAAGGAGTAGCGTTTTGACGGGTGCCGCCCCGTTGCGCCCGTACTCTGCATAGCACCGTATCGAGGAGGGTCTTTTGGCCCTCCTTTTCTTTTCCCTCGTCCACTTTCTTAATGGTGGGCAACCATTTACTTAAGGGATTACTTAAGCCTGCTTGCGAAACGTTTAATGTGCTCCGTTCTGCCACGCACGGGGCGCCGCATTGGGGTAAAACTCTTCTTGACCCAACGGTTTGAAGATAGGAAGCAACCATGAGTGATGACAAGATTCCGCAGCGCCCCGACGGCGTTGGCGACTCCTTTTTCCACGGCTCCGCCCCGCGTGTCGAGGTCGAACCCACGCCTGCCCAGCCAACCACCCATACGGCCTCTCCGCAGCAGGACCCCGCTATGCCCGGAGCGGTCCCTCCGACGACCGAGACCGTAAAGCACACCGTGGTGAAGACCAAGACCAAGAAGGCTCCGGTCTTTTTGGCGTCGTTTGGCGGCTTGGTTGTGGGCGCGGTGCTGGTAATCGCGCTTGTCATGTCCGGCGCTTTTAAGATCACCGACTCGGACGTTCAGGCGACTGGCAGCACTTCTATGCAAAACATCGAGATCGACGCGGAGGACACCACTCTGGCGGAGGTTGTCGCCGCAAAGGCACAGCCCTCAGTGGTTTCTATCAGCACCACTACCAGCGAAGGCTCCGGTGTGGGTTCGGGCGTGGTGCTTGATACGGATGGCAACGTCCTCACCAACTGCCACGTGATCGAGGGCGCGACGGAGTTGGTTGTCTCCATGGGCGGCGAGAGCTACGAGGCGGAGTTGGTGGGCGAGGACTCCTCGAGCGACCTGGCCGTTATCCGCCTTAAGGACGTCGACTCCAGCAAGCTGACCCCTATCGAAATCGGCGACTCCGATGACCTGTCCGTGGGCGAATGGGTTATGGCTATCGGAAGCCCCTTTGGTAACGAGCAGTCCGTTTCCACCGGCATCGTGAGCGCCCTGTACCGCTCCACCGCGCTGCCCTCTACCAGCGGCACCTCCATCTACGCCAACATGATCCAGACGGATGCCGCCATCAATCCCGGCAACTCCGGCGGCGCGCTGGTGAATGATAACGGCGAGCTTATCGGCATCAACTCCATCATCGAGTCCTATTCTGGCTCCAGCTCGGGCGTTGGCTTTGCAATTCCGGTCAACTACGCCATCAACATCGCCAGCCAGATCATCGACGGCAAGACCCCCGTCCATCCGTACCTTGGCGTCAGCCTTACCTCGGTGAACGCGCTGAGTGCTCGCGCCAATAACCTGGGTGCCACCGAGGGTGCTCTGGTGGTTGCGGTAAGCGATGGCGGTCCCGCGGCGGACGCCGGCATTCAGGAGAACGACATCATCACGAAGATCGATGGCGAACAGGTAACCTCTGCAGACGGCTTGATCATCGCCCTGCGCGAACATGAGGTGGGAGACAAGGTGACCCTCACCGTGGTTCGCGACTCCAAGGAGCGGGAGGTTGAGGTCACGCTCGGTTCCGATGAGGCCCTGCAGACCGACCAGCAGGACAACTCGCAGGGCGACGCCTCCGGCAACTCCATGACCGAGGAGGAATTCCTCCAGTATCTGGAAGAGCTTATGGGCCGCGGCTCCAGCAGCGGTTTTGGACAGGGCGGTAACTTGGGCTAATCCTCGTCCGCAAACAGTAAGCGCAAGGCTGCGCATCAAGAAAGATAATCGCCAAAGAACTCGCTTGGTACGGCTGTATCGAGCGAGTTCTTTTTCTTTTAGAGCATTATTCTAATTCTCGAATAATGGTACGTGTTTAAATGATGAAGAAAAGCATCTAGAATAGAACGTTGGACTTTCTTGTTCTGCAACAGCTCGCTGCGGCGGAACAGAAGAGGAAGAGGAGCGAAAGGGGAGTAATGTTCTCTCTTCATAAGACGCTGGGCGGCGTCCATCCGCCCCAGTGCAAGGACACGCGGGATTGTCCCTGCACGTGGATCGAGCCCCCAAGTAAGGTTCGCATCCCGCTGAACATGCACATCGGCGCCCCGTGCACCCCGTGCGTCGAGGTTGGAGACCACGTCTACATCGGCACGCTGATTGGAACGGGCGAGGGCCTTTACGCCCCCATCCATGCGAGCGTTTCCGGTACGGTCACCTCCGTTGCCACCGAGAAGCTGCCCACCGGCGCCACCGCGCCCGTAGTCGAGATCACCTCGGACGGCAAGATGGAAAACGACCCCGCGCTCGAGGTCCCCACCTACTCCACCAAGGACGAGTTCATCGCCTGCGTCCGCAACTCCGGAGTGGTTGGTTTGGGCGGCGCCTCGTTCCCCACGTGGTTCAAGATGCAGGCGCCCGCTGGCAAGAAGTTCGAGTTTGTGGTCGTTAACGCCATGGAGTGCGAGCCCTACATCACCAGCGACTACCGTCAGATGATCGAGCACGCCGAGCGCGTGATCGACGGCGTGGTCCGCATCTCGCGCGCGCTCGAGATCCCCGCCGTAGTCATCGGCGTCGAGGACAACAAGCCCGAGGCGGTCGAGTCCCTCAACAAGGCGATCGCCGAGAAGGGCGTTTCTGACCTGGTCGAGGTCCTCATGGTTCCCACCAAGTACCCCGCTGGCGGCGAGAAGGTCCTGATCGAGGCCACGACCGGCCGTGCCGTCCCCGCCGGCGGCCTGCCCATCGATGCCGGCTGCCTGGTGCTCAACGTCACCACGGTTTCCCGCGTCGAGGAGTATTTCCGCTACGGTGTGCCGCTGGTTCGCCGCACCATCACCCTTGCGGGCGATTGCGTCGCCAACCCCGGCAATTACCGCGTGCCCCTGGGCATGAGCGTTCGCGACGTTATCGAGGCCACGGGCGGCCTGGTGAAGGATCCCAAGAAGATCATCATGGGCGGACCGATGATGGGCCGCACCATCACCAATATCGATTGCCCCATCCTGAAGGCGAACAACGCGATCCTCTGTCTTGACAAGGAGGCGGAGCTGCCCGAGGAGTCCCCGTGCATCCGTTGCGGCCGCTGCGTGCGCGTGTGCCCGCTGGGCCTCATGCCCTACGCGCTCGACGCCGCCAGCCGTCGACATGATGCGGTGGAGCTGGACGAGCTCGCCGTCATGAACTGCATGGAGTGCGGCTCCTGCGCGTTCACCTGCCCTGCCCACAGGCGTATCACCGCCTCGATCCGCGAGGGCAAGGCGGTCTATCGCGGCGAGGTCGCGCGCCTCACCCGACCTGCGAAGGAGGCGTAACGTATGAATCTCATCTTTGAGGATTCCCCGCACTTCCATGGCAGCGCATCCACGTTCAAGATCATGGGCGCCGTCTGCCTGGCGTTGGTGCCCACGCTGATCGCCGCCACCTGGCTCTACGGCCTGGGCGCCCCGTTGCTGGTGCTGGTGTGCATCGCCACCGCCCTGGTGAGCGAGCATCTGTGCTGCGCCATCATGCACCGCGAGTCCACGGCGGGCGATATGTCCTGCGTGGTCACCGCCATGCTGTTCGCCTTCACCCTGCCCGCGACCTGCCCGTTTTGGGTTGCCGTCCTGGGCACCGCGTTCGCAATCGTCGTCGTCAAGATGATGTTCGGCGGCATCGGCAACAACTTTGCCAACCCCGCGGTCGCCGCGCGCATCTTCGTGATGGTCGCGCTGCCCAGCGCCCTGTCCTCCTACCCGGACGTCGCCGGCAAGCCGCTTGACGCCATCACCGGCGCCACTCCGCTGGCGATGGAGTCCAACCCCTACAGCATCATGGACATGCTGCTGGGCAACCACGCCGGCGCTTTGGGCGAGACCTGCATCATCACCCTGCTCGCCGGTTATCTGTTCCTGCTGGCCATCAAGGTGGTCGACGCATGGGCGACCCTGCCCTTCATCGGCACCGTTGCCGTCGTCATGGGCCTTGCTGGCGAGGACGTGGTCTTCCAGCTGCTCTCCGGTGGCTTGGCCCTGGGCGCCTTCTTCATGGCGACCGACTACACCACCACACCGATGACGCCCAAGGGCAAGATCATCTTCGGTATCGGTTGCGGCCTCATCACCTCCTTGGTGCGCTTGTTCGCCGCCGCTCCCGAAGGCGTTGCTTTCTCGATCCTGTTCATGAACATGTTCGTGCCGCTGATCGATCGCTATACCCGTCCCCGTCCGGTGGGAGGTGTGAAGAATGCCCTCGTCTAACTCCTGGCTTTCGCGCCATCGCAACGGCGCCTTCTACACGCTCGCGCTCATTTTGGTCGCCACGCTGGTGTGCGGCGGCGTGACCGCTGCGGTTCATTGGGGCATGACCGATGCTTTCGCCGAGGCCGACGCTAAGCTCGATGAATCCAAGGGCGGCGCCCAGCGCGCGCTGCTGTTCCCGGATGCCACCTTTGAGAAGGTGTCCGCCCCCGCCGTCGAGGGTCTTGTCTCCGTGTATAAGACCGATTCCGGCGATTACGTTTTCGATGTCGCCTCCAAGGGCTACCACGGCGACGTCGAGGTTATGGTTGGCATCACGTCTGCCGGCAAGGTTGCCGGTATCCAGGTTGTCGCCGAGGACGAGACCGATGGTATCGGTACCAACGCCCTGACCGAGGACTACTTCGGCACCTTTACCGACATGGACGCTTCCGGCGTGCTTACGGTCGAGGAGCCCGGCAGCGGCGAGACCAAGGTCGACGGCGTCTCCGGCGCGACCTTCACCACTAAGGCTATCGTCGCCGACCTCAACATCGCCTTCGAGGCGTATGCGCAGATGGGAGGCAAATAAGATGGCTTTGAACCAGAACGTCATCCGTGAGCAGGACGAGCGCATCGCCGACTTTGTCCGTACGCCTACCTTTGTGGTTACTGCCGCAGCCCTGCCGGGCCTCTTTGTGGCCACCTCCGTTGTCAACGGTGCCGCCATCGGCATCGCGACCGCCGTCGCCATCCTTGCCATGGCGCTGATCGCTCCTGTGACCCGTCGCTTTACCGGCGCGTTCTCCTACCTGCCCGTGACGCTGCTTGCCGGTGCCATGGTTTCGGTGCTGGTGAGCTTTGCCGTGCGCGTGGTCGAGCCCGCCGTGCACGAGGCGCTTGGCATCTACTTGCCGCTTACCTGCGTAAACGCCATGGCAGTGGCCTTTGTCGCCCGTGAGGGCTTCTCCGCGCAGCCGGCCTCCAAGTCTTCGCTTGGCACCGCCGCCTTCGCCGCCGTGTGCGCTTTCGCGACGCTTACCTTTGTGGGCTTCATCAACGGCATGCTCAGCACGGGCGAGGTCTTTGGCCTTACCATGCCCGAGCTCGCCGCTTCTCCCTTGTCCATCTTCGGCAAGCCCGCCGGCTCGCTGCTGGTCTTGGCCCTGGTTGCCACCTTTGTCCAGTCCATCTGCGACGCGCGCGCCAAGTCCGCAGCTGCTAAGGAGGGTGAGCGCTAATGGAATTCCTCAACGCTCTGTTCACCGCTGCGTTCGATAACAACATCGTCTTCGCGCAGCTCATCGCCATGGTCTCCGTGATTCTGGTCGCCCAGCGCCCGCAGGATGCCATTCGCATGGGCGGTCTTCTGGGTATCTCCGTAGCGGTTGCCGGCGTTATCTGCTGGCCGCTTTACGCGGGCTTCCTGCTGCCTTGGGGTGTGTCCTATCTTGCCCCCCTTGGCTGCGTGCTCGCCAGCACCGGCGCCATCTTTGTGGGCGGCACCATCATGGGTGCGGGCAAGCCCTCCGAGGAGCGTACCCGCATTCTGCGCGCCTGCACCATTTTGGCCTGCAACGCGGCCGTTTTGGCCGTGCCGCTTTCCCAGGGCGCCATGGCGGATACCATGACCTTCTCGTCCGCTCTCGGCGCTTCCGTCGGTGCGGGCTTTGGTCTGTTCTTGGCCGTCGTCCTGTTCGCCTTTGTCCGTAACGGCATCGATGAGCGCTTGGTTCCCCATGCGCTTCGCGGCCTTCCCATCACGCTGATCACCGCTTCGCTGATGGCGCTTGCCTTCACGGGCGTCGCGGGCATCGCCGGCGGACTGTTTGTGTAAGGGGGATTGAAGATGACCGATCCTTTTATCATGGTTGGCGTCCCGCCCATCCTGCTCGCCATTATCGGCGGCGGCGTGGCTCTCGCCCTGTGCATCTGCGCGGGCGTGAACAATTTCGCTGATCGCCGCGAGGCACGCGCCGAGGCGGAGGCCGAAGAGACCGCTGCCTCGGAGACAGAAGAGGCCTAAGGCTTTGCTCGTCCCGCATATCTTGTGAAAAGAAGCGCCCCTGGAATTATCCGGGGGCGCTTTTTGGTTGACATCTCAATTGGATGCGCAATCAAAGCTGCAGGTACATAAGGTATGCAAAGAACCTTTGACATGCGTTAGCTCCTTGGTTAGGCATGCAGTGGGGAAAGAGGATTAAAATGGCGAAAACAAGGATGGGAGGATGATATGGATGTCCCAAAGACCATAGGCGCTCGCATTCGTGCATGTCGTGAGCAAGCTGGGATGACGCAAAGCGAGCTCGCCTCCGCCGCGTTCGTCACGCGCCAGTCGGTTGGAAACTGGGAGAGCGGCAAGACGTTGCCGGATGTCCAGAGCCTGCAGCTCGTCGCCCAAGCCTTGGGGACCACCGTCGATGGGCTTTCGGGCGACGAGGTGCCCGCCATCGCGCGCGAGACAACTGAGGCTCGCCGCCAGCTCACGCGGTGCCTCGCCTCGCTTGCAGTCCTGTTCGTTTTCTATCTCGTCGTGAGCGTTATCGATGTGTCGTTCCTGCGTGGCGAGCCGAACTATACGGCGCTACTTGCGTGCAATGGCATCCGGATCACCCTGGCTGCGTTCTCGATTCCCGTCGCGAAGCGCATGCGCGAGATCGCGCGCGGGCGCGAGCTGGGTGATGCCGTGGAGATCATGCTGTTCGTCGAGGGCTATCCTGCGGGCAAGGAGCCGCCGAATAACATCTTCTACCGCACGATCCTCACCAACATTCCAGCGCTGTATACGCTGTTCGTCGTGGCGCTCGCGGCGGTCTACATCGCTATCGTCTACGCTTAAATCTCAAAAGGGGGACGGAGACCAATTTGAAGTCGGCGTGAGCAAAGCACGGCTTGGTCTGTGGTGGTACCGTCTAACGAACGGCGCCGTGGCCCCGCGCCTCAGAAAAGAACCTGTACCTAATGTGAGGTTGCATGCTGTGAGGTATTCTGCCGGTTCAGGGCATGGTAAAGACATTTGCCATACCTAAACAGCGACTTTATAGCGCCACGGCGCCATCGCCGGGGTATAACCATGCCGTAGATTCTCGTCCAAAACATTTCCTGGGAGGTACCGGCTATGCAGAACTCGAGCGTGGGCGCGCACATACGCGAGCATCGCGAGAAGGCAGGCTTGACCCAGGCGCAGCTTGCCGAGGCGGTATTTGCGACGCGTCAGACGGTGGGCAATTGGGAGCGCGGGGCAACCTTGCCGGATATTCAGAGCCTGCAGCTTCTGGCGGGCGTCTTTGGCGTGACGGTGGATGAGCTGCTTGGTGGCGACGCCGACGAGTTGGCGCGCGAGGCGGCGAACGACAGGCGCGTGTTGATGCGCTCGTTCATCATGGAGTGGGTCAACATTCTGGTTATCATCTGCGTTGGACTTGCGCGCTCCGCGCTGCGGGAGCTTGGGATGAGTTGGTCAGCGTATCAAGGCTATAGCATGGTGCTTGGCGTTATTCAGTGGACGGTCATGCTGTATATGCTATTCGCCGTGGCGGGGCGAGATAGGGTGAGGCGAGCGCGGGATCTAGTGAACGCGACCGATATCGTTGCGTTTTTGGAGGGCCGTGCGTCCGCGGATGAGCTGCCGCGCGATTGGTTCTACCGCTGGGTGCTCACCAAGGTGAATTGGTGGCGCTGGGGGATCGTCGCGGTTTTGCTGGTCTGCTTTGTGGCGATGGGGATGGGCGCGACACGCTCTATTGCGTGAGTTTACTCGATCCCTAGAAGGTCCATTCCTTTCTCGGTCAGTTTATAGCGGGGCGGGCGCGGCGAAGTCCTCGATAGGATGCCGATGGTTTCAAGGCTTTGAATCGCGCGACGCGCGGTCGGCTTGGAGATGCTCAGGTCGCGCGCAAGCGTATCCAGGCTAGTTTCTTGGAGCACGTTATAGAGATGCATTTGGGCTGCATAGAATAGGACCTGACATCCTCTTCTGCCGTATTCGGATTCTAAGGTGCCGATTCTGCCTGCAAGGACGTCGAGCATGTCTTGCTTTGCTGAAAGGTCCAATATAAGCGACTCCTGAGCCTGAGTAATGAGTTCAAGCATCATAAGGACAAAGGAGGTCCCTTCAGCGTGATTAAGGGGCCGTTCTACGGTATCGAACGCTTTGTAATACATCGCTTTGTTTTCAGCAATGGTTCTTGAGAGGGACAAGACGGTGGGTTGGGATAGGGGATTGCTAAGGTGTAGTGCGAGAAGGTAGCGACCGGTTCTGCCGTTTCCATCATAAAAAGGGTGTATATAGCCAAAGAGGAAATGGCATAAGATGGCAGAATAAAGCTCTGGGATATTGTCGCTTCTTGATAAATCAATCCATTGAAGCATCATTGATTCAATTGCGGATTCCGGCGTGACACCTTTGTGTATAGTCCTTCCGTGCTGATTGATTATTTCAACAGGGCCGGAACGAAACAGAGTGTCTCCTGGTAGGTCTTTTTGAGATATGGCGTCAGCAACTACCGAGTCATAGATGCTGCGAATACCTTCAAGTGAAGCTGGCGGTGTGGCGCCGTCGGTTAGCTGAAGATAAAGCTTGGCAAATTCTATAAAGGGCGCGTGGTCGTCATTTTGATTGTAGGATTCAAGAGCGGCCTCAATTTGCTTGCGCGTGCTGTGAACTCCTTCGATTTGATTGCTGTAGACAACCTCGTCCATGATGAGCGAGCGAATATAGGCTCCAAGCGCGATGGGGGGCAGGGCGCGCCAGAGGGCGGAAACCCTCCGCTCGCGACGCAATACGTGTTCGGTTGCAATGGACAGCTCGCGGGGAACTGCTAGGAATAGCTCACCGGTGCTTAGCGCAATGCCAGTTTTGAATGTTGAGTCACTATCGAAGCGCTTGCTAAGAAGGGCATCATGGGCGGTGTAGCGATCAGAAGAGCTGTTGGCGTAGAATTCCTTTTCAAGCGTTCTATACGACACGATATCCTCCATAAGCCGAGAAATGATATCTAATCGAATAGATTATAGGTTATAAAAGAAAAAAATGGCCGTTTTGTTCTTTTAATCGAAGAATAGAGCTAATAAAAGTAAATCTGTTCTCAAATGACTTATAAGAGGTGGAATCGTAGGAAGAAAAACGCAAGATTAGAATAGTTGAATCGATAGATGGTGAAAGCGAGTCCCTCTTTTTTGAAGGACCCGCTTTTGAAATGAGTGAGATATGAGCCGATGAGACGGACGGGTGCGCGAAGAGCTCCCGCGGGCCTGTTACGGCATGATGCTGTTGGCGCCGTCGACGATGACACTCTGTCCGGAGAAGTAGCAGGAGTCCGGACCGGCGAGGAAGGCGACGACGGGGGCGATGTCTGCCTCGGGATCGCCAAAACGCTTCATGGGGTTAAGGTTGACCTGCTTAGCGTATTCCTCTGGGAATTTCTCGGCCCAAGCCTTAGCTGCGGGCGATTCGGCGCCGGGCAGCACGATGTTCACGCAAATGCCGTACTGGCCCCACTCCTTGGCGGCAATCTTGGTCAAACCGCGCAGGGCTTCCTTGTTGGAGCCGTAGGCGAGCTGGCCGGCGATGCCGAACATGCCGGTGGCCGAAGCGAAGTTGATGATGCGGCCCTCGTGCTGCTCCTTCATGTAGGGGAAGGCGGCCTGCATATAGTTGAGGGAGCCGATAACGCCGGACTGCCAAGCCTTGAGCATGTTCTCGTACTCGGTGTCCTCGACGGGCTGGGAGGGCACGATTGCCTGCCCGTTGTTGACGATGACGTCGATGGAGCCAAAGGTGTCGACAGCGGTCTTAACAACTTCGAAAACGCGCTCTCGGTCGGCGGAGTCGCAGCTCATGGCCAGGCCGTCGCCGCCCAGCTCCTTGATTTCCGCGATGGTTGCCTCGATAGGCTCGAGACGACGGCCGGTGGCGATGACCTTGGCGCCACGCTTAGCCAGGCACAGGGCGATACCCTTGCCGATACCCTGGCCGGCGCCGGTTACGATCGCGACCTTCTCGTTCAACTGCTTCATGATGGATTCCCTCTCTCGAGATGTGTTGCCGCCGAGGCCCCGCGGGTCTGCACGCGCGGGCAACGAATCATGAGTCTACAGGGGGTTTCGATGCGGGCCCGTGAGGGACGCTGCCGCGCAGGACGGGCGGCGGGACGTCTTTCGACCATCGGTTTGTCAAGTGATGGAAAATAAGGTACATGATTTGGGGCATTGCTTTGTTTCCAGGCCGGTATGCCGCGCAGTTCTTGAGGATAATTGCATCCATTTTGGAAAAGTCTTTGTATATAAAATCAGTAACATATCGTTTTGTTTGATACTTGTTCCGCGCGCGAGGCGGCTACTCGAAGAGATTCGAAAACGATGCAATTATCCTTGAGATCTGCGCGCGGGACCTTTCGGCTATGCTGGCATCAGTCAGCGGTACCGTTGCCTCTACTTTAAAAACTACCTGATAAATAAGGGTGTAAAAGCATTTATACAGCTCGATGGCGTTTGTGTGGTTCAAAGAGCGCCGCCGTGCGGTTATAGTGTGCGCATCAAAGAACGTCGGAGACCGGCGGGCTTTCGATGGGATTGTAACGGAAGGTCGATAGGAGGCTGCGATGACAAAGCTCGATCAACATGCGGCGCCGGCGATGACGGAGCTTTCAGAGGGTGGGCCTTGTATCAAAACGAATCCCGTCGAATCCGTGGTGGGCGCCCGCATCCGTTCCCTGCGCGAGGCCGCCGGAATGACCCAGGGCGATCTCGCCTCTCGCGTGTTCGTATCGCGCCAAACGGTGATCAACTGGGAAAAGGGCAAGACCTTGCCAGACATCGAGAGCGTAAAGCTTCTTTCCGCAGCCTTTGGTATAACGATTGACGCGTTGCTGGATGAGCGGTCGGAAGAATATTTGCGCCAAACGGAGCGCGACCGTCGTACCATCTTGCTGTCGCTCGCAAGTAGCCTGGTGTATTTATTTGTTGCGCTTGCGGGGATTGTCGTCGACGCATTGTCGTATCGGTTTCTCGACTCGACCACGGCGGGTGCTATCGCTATCGTAGTGGACATCCTGCGCTTTTGCCTCATGGTGCCTTGGTTTGTACTGGGATTTAGGGCGAGCGCGATTAGGAATGAACGTCACATTAGGAACGCAGTTGATACCATGGCTTTTCTAGAGGGATATAAGCCCGGCAGCACGCTGCCGCAGACGTTCTTATGGCGGCGCCTTTTGCCGCATTGGGACGCAATCGTTATCATTACCTGGGCAATTATTCTAGTTCTCATCTTCGCTCCGCTGTTCGCGATGAAGATGGGCTAGACGCCGGGCCGCATCGTCCAGAGATGGTTTTGCCTTGGACGCATGCCCGCGTCCAAGCGCCATTATTCGCGCGTGATGGTACCCTGTAAGGGTTGAAAACAGGTACCAAGGAGGCATGCGTGTCAGAGCAGCAGAGCTTGTTCGGTGATTTGGCAATGGACAATGAAACTCGGGCGCAGCAGGCGGCTTCTGGAGCCCCGGCCGCGACCGCACAGCAAGGCGACCGCGCTAAGGCGGCGGAGCGCGCGGCGGAGCTTCGCCACCTGCTCGACTACCACGCGTATCGTTATTATGCTTTGGACGCCCCGGAGATCACGGACGCGGCGTTCGACAAGCTGCTGGTAGAGCTCCAACAGATCGAGGCCGCATATCCCGATCTGGTGACGTCCTCCTCCTACACGCAGCGCGTGGGCGGTTTTGTGGATGCTGAGCAGTTCACGCCCGTCACGCACATGGCGCGCATGTATTCCATGGATGATGCCATGAACCTGGAAGAGCTGGATGAGTGGCTCGACCGCACGGAGGCCGCGCTGGGTGCCGGCAACGTCGCGTATACCTGCGAACTTAAGATCGACGGCCTGGGCGTGGCCATCACGTATCAAGACGGTGCCTTTGTTCGCGCGGCGACGCGCGGCGACGGCACCACGGGCGAGGACGTTTCGCTGAACGTCCGCACCATCAAGGACGTTCCCATGCACCTCTCCGAGGCCGCGCTGGTGCACATGGCCGCGGATCGCTCCACGCCCATCGAGGTGCGTGGCGAGGTCTATATGCCCAAGGGCAGCTTCATGCGTCTCAACGACGAGGCCGATGCCGAGGGCCGCGACCCCTTCGCCAACCCGCGCAACGCCGCCGCGGGCAGTCTGCGTCAGAAGGACCCCAAGGTCACGGCCAAGCGCGACCTAGCTACCTTCATCTACGCCATCGCGGACACCGCGCCGCTGCACGTGGATTCGCAGCACGAGTTTCTCGACTGGCTGCGCAGCGCCGGTTTCTCCGTCAACCCCAACGTGGCCCGCTGCACCACGCCCGAGGCCGTGCACCAGTTCTGCGCGGATGCCCTGGCGCATCGCAGCGACCTGGACTATGACATCGACGGCGTAGTGGTCAAGGTCGACAGCTTCACCCAGCAGGGCGACCTAGGCTTCACCGCCCGCGCGCCGCGCTGGGCCATCGCGTTCAAGTTCCCACCGGAAGAGAAGACCACCGTGCTGCGAGAGATCCGCATCCAGGTTGGCCGCACCGGCGTGCTCACCCCCGTGGCGGAGTTCGACCCGGTGACCGTCGCCGGCTCCACCATCGCCCGCGCCACGCTGCACAACATCGACGAGATCCGCCGCAAGGACGTGCGTGTGGGCGATACCATCATCGTCCATAAAGCGGGCGACGTGATTCCCGAGGTAGTGGGTCCCGTGCTGGATAAGCGCTGGCCCGATTCGGTCGAGTGGGACATGCCTACCGAGTGCCCCGCCTGCGGAAGCCCCGTGGTGCACGAGGACGGCGAGGTGGCCTATCGCTGCGTGTCGCTTGACTGCCCCGCGCAGCTCAAGGAGCGCCTGATCCACTGGGTCAGCCGCGGCTGCATGGACGTTGACGGCGTGGGAGAGGAGCTGGTCGACAAGCTGGTCGAGGCCGGGCTGGTGCATGACGTCGCGGACTTCTACCAGCTGGATGTCGACACCGTCGCCGCGCTGGACACGGGCCGTACCTACGCAACCTCCAACGTCAAGAAGGGCGTGGCCGCGGGCGACCCCATCCCTGTGGGCCCCACCATCGCCGCCAAGGTCATCGAGCAGCTGAACCAATCCAAGCAGCAGCCGCTGGGCCGCGTGCTGTTCGCGCTGGGCATCCGCCACGTGGGCAAGTCCGTGGGCGAGGTGCTGGCGCAGCGCTTCCTTACCATCGATGCATTGGTGCAGGCAAGTGAGGAAGACATCGCCGGCTGCGAGGGCATCGGCCCCAAGATCGCTGCCAGCGTCAAGCAGTTCTTGGCGGTTCCCGAGAACCTGGAGGTCTTGCAGCGCTTGCGCGACGCCGGCCTTTCGCTTGAGGAGGACTTGGGTGCCGCCGCGGCGCGCGTTGCCCAGCAGACCGGCGTGGACGCGGACCTGGCGGCGGAGCACCCGCTCGAGGGCCTTACCTTTGTACTCACCGGAACCCTGGAGCTTCGCACGCGCGACGAGGCCGGAGCGGCCCTTAAGGCGCTGGGCGCCAAGGTGACGGGTTCGGTTTCTAAAAAGACCAGCTATCTGGTAGCGGGTCCCAAGGCGGGCTCCAAGCTCACCAAGGCGGAGAGCCTGGGTGTACCCGTTTTGGACGAGGCCAAGCTGGAGCAGATCCTTACTACCGGTAAGGTGCCACAGGAGTAGGGAGCGGCGCGTCCGCCTCATTTTCCGCGTCATCTCATCGTCATTGACGCAAACTGAAGTTGATCGAGGCATACGCTACGGGCATAGCGAAAATACGGTCTGCATATCGCTACGATGTCAAAAGACCCCAGATCTCGTTCTCTAAAGGCGCCTTCACTATCGCGCTTAATAATCGTTCATACAAGGATGCGTTGTCGAACGGGGAAAATACGGCAAGATCGGGATTGCGGGGCACGGGGGAGTCCTTCGAGGTTTCTGGCGAGGGGGCGTCTTCGCTCTGGTTGAGGAGCCGTACCGCCGCCGGCGAGCCAAGCCCGCGTAACGCGTTGCGCGAAGAGGACGGCAGCAAGTGCGCATTGGCTTCGTTTGACTTGAGCGATATCGAGCGCACCGTTCGCTTCATCGAAGTCGAGGGCGAGGTGACGCGTAAGCAGATAGAAGAGCTTCTTGGCGTAGGTCAGACCACGGCGGGCAAGGTCTTGCGTGGTCTGGCAGAAGACGGCGTTATCGTCCAAGAAGGGCGAGGGCCCTCAACGCGCTACCGTTTGGCCGGGTAGCTAGTTGCGCTCTGCAATCTGTGCCGCCACGGCAAGTTTCGGTATACTTCTTGTGCTTGATTCAAATCACAGGAGGTACCCATGCCCGTCGAGCCCAAGCCGATGCACGACTTGCCCGCCCATCACCTGGTCCCGGACGCCCTTACACCGGAGCAGATCGAATCCAAGGCGGAACACGTCGCCATCAGCAAAGCGAACATGCCCCTCATCAAGCTCTTTGTGCTCGCCATGTTCGCGGGTGCGTTCGTAGCGTTGGGTGCGGCATTCTTCACCGTGGTTATGGGGGACGCGCAGATGGGTTTCGCGGCGCAGCGCGCGCTGGGCGGCCTGTGCTTCTGCCTGGGCCTTGAGCTGGTGCTTTTGTGCGGAGCGGAGCTTTTTACGGGCAACGCCCTCATGGTGTTGGGCAAGGCATCCGGCAAGATTTCCGGACGAGGACTGGTTCGCAACTGGTCCATCGTGTGGCTGGGCAACTTTGTGGGCGCCCTTATGCTGGCGGCGCTCATCTTCATGTCGAACCTGCAGGGTATGAACGGCGGCGCCGTGGGCGATGCGATGGTGTCGCTGGCCGTCGGCAAGGTCGCGCCCGCGTGGCATACGCTGTTCTTCAAGGGCGTGCTGTGCAACCTGCTGGTTTGCCTTGCCGTGTGGATCGGTTTTGGCGCGCGTACCACGGCGGACAAGGTTCTCGGCATCATCTTGCCCGTCTCAGCCTTTGTGGTGATGGGCTTTGAGCACTGCGTCGCCAACATGTTCTTCTTACCCATGGGTCTCGCCGCCAAGGCCGCCGGCTTTGGGGCGGCGGTCGCGGGCGCGGAGTCGCTCACCGCGGGCTCCATGCTCTACAACTTGTCCGCCGCCACGCTGGGCAACATCGCGGGCGGCATCCTCATCGTTGGCGTCGGCTATTGGATCGCCTACGGCCGCGAGGCCCACAAGCATGAGACCGAGGTCGAGAAGCTGGCCGAGTAGCGGTAAAGGTTCCTCAAACAAATCAGCCGTATTGACGGGTTCGCTGTGGCGCTATCTTGCTGCGACGAACCCGTCTTTGTTTGTTGAGATGCAGCCGGGTGCAAAGTGGCGACCGCCCGCGCGGACATGCTGACCACTTACCCTTCTGGGCCGCTTTAGCGCGCTGATGTGATACGTTGACGCCATCAATGGGCCTGATCGCACGAAAAAGCGAAGGGTAGAGGTGGAGGAGGCGCAGGCAGTATGTTCAGACGCATTTTCAGCACCATCGCCAGGCGCGTCGCATCGTCGCGCCTGCTGCTTGCGCTCATCATCGTCCTACAAGTGCTCTACTTGCTGCCCGTGCTTAAACAAACAACCATGGGTGGCTGGCAAGACTCAATCGCATCGACTGAAGTCGAGTCCATTCGCATGTACCGCTCCAGCCAGTCGCTCGACCTAAACGGGTATCCAGAAGATGATGCGGTGGGTTCGTGGCACCGCGCGAACGATATCAAGATGGCGCAGGCGGCAGATAAGCTGCTCGACCGCTGGGACGCGGGCGACGCGAACGGCTACTTCGCTGCCGCGGCGGAGTATTACCAGATGAGCGCCAAGGTGCAAGGCTACGCGGGTTCCGTTTACAACCTCGATCGCGCGGCGTTTTACCAGGTTCTGGCAGACTCCGGCGCAACGCAGACCTATGCGGTGTCCAGCGATGCGCCGGCGCTCCTATACGCCGCTATGGGTGGCAAGGGCCTCTTCATGTTTCCCAGCGGCGCCATTCCTATTGTCTACTCATCGCAAGGCGACGGCATCTATAGGTATAACAGCCAGGTCGAGCTGCTCTTTTGGACGGTGCCGCTGTTAGCGGTATGCGCGCTTGGCGCCTCGACCCAAACCAAGCAGCGCCTTATGACACAGGCTCCGCTTGGCGCGCGCCGCCGCATGCTCTACGGAGCGGTCTCCTCTGCCTTGCTGGGCCTTGCCGCCTTGGTCCTTATCTGCGCGCCGACGTTGATCTTGCAGGCGGTTCGCGCGGGTGTGGGCGATGTGTCCTATCCGGTGGTGGTGGGGTCCGGCGCTTCGCTGGTGATCTCCACGGTGGGGGAGGCGCTGCTCAAGTCCGCTGTGCTCTACATGTTGATCGCGTTCACGTTCTCGCTGCTGGCGCACCTCAGCGCATCGGTGTTCGATTCCGTGGCGCCGGCTGTGGTCGCGTCGCTGTGCATGATGGCGCTGCCTCTGGCACCGGGCTACTACGGTGAGTTCTCGTCCTATCGCGAAGTCGCGCCCTGGCTGCCCTCAACGTATCTGTGGGTGGAATACGCCGCGGGCTCCATCGATTCGGCTATGATGCCCGGCGCGCGGCCCCTGCTGGGCGTCTCCTTTGTTTGCGGTTGCGTGTCGCTTGGCGCCGCGACGTTCGCGCTTTCCGCTTTGCTCGCGCTGCTGGCTCCGGCGGGCGCGCTGGTGAGTTGGTCCTCGCGCCTGCGCCGCGCCGCTTCTCACCGCACGGGTTCGCGTGATACGGCGATGGACAAAGGTGCTGCGAGCCCCGGCATGGCGGCGGGGTCATCTCATTCCCCATCGTCCTCTTCCCACCCTGCGCTCCCAACATCCTCGTCCCTTTCCGCCTTCGCATCCTACACCGCCGCGTTGGCGCGCATGCTGCTCTGCGGCCCGGCGCTCTACGCGCTCGCCCTTATCATGGCGGCGGCGTTAGTGGTCCCCGCGGTGTTCTCGGTCGATACGAACGTGCGCGACTTCTCGGTCGAGTCCTACAAGAACATGCAGCTTCGCCAGCTCTACGCGCAGCTTGAGTCCGGCGCATATGCGCATGATTCGGACGAGTACCATATGCTGCAGCGCCAGGCGGATGCATTGAGTGGCTACGTGTATAGCGAGACCTCAGCCAAGGGGTACGCGAGTTTGGCGGAGTATGAGCGCCTGCGGCTTGAGGCGGCGGACCTGCCGGCCCTTGCCCAAAACGACCCCGTGGGCGACCCCTTGCGCGTGGAAGCGAAGATCGCCCCGCTTGAAGGATTGGCGGCGTCTGACCAGCTTGAGCTTTACAACATGAGCACCCGCATGCCGGGATCCTTCTACCTGTCGTTTGTGTTTGGCGCAGCGCCCTTCGCGTTTTGGCTGGCGCCCGCATGCGTGACGGCGCTGTTGATTGCGCGACATCGCTGCCGCGGATCGCTTATCCAGCAGGCGCCCGTTTCCTTTACGGTCGAGCTGGGGGCGGGCTGCGTGGTGGCGTCCGCCATCGCGCTTGCTGTGCTGGCGCTGGTTGTTATTCCGGGGACCGCGTACGCCACCATGCGCAACGGCGTGGGCGAGATGGGCTATCCCGTGGTGTTCATCCAGAGCGGCGGCGTGGTGGCTACCACCGTAGCGAGCGCCCTTATGTCCGGCGCCGGCGTGCAGGCGCTAGCCAGCGCGTTTGTGGTGGTGTTCCTGGCCTGCATAGAGCGGGCGACCAGGAGTTTCCGTAGCGTGTGCGTCGCTGCTGCGGCTACGTTGGCATTGGCAGCGCTCGCCGTCAACGCGTCTGCGTTGGCGCCTGCGGATAGCATCGCCTCGGTGGCCCTGGGGTGGCTACCGCTTACGTATCTGGATGTGGCGCGCGTGGTCGGCACCGCAGGTTACGGCCTTATCTCCGGCTGCGGCGTCTCCGCCTTTGCGGCCTGCATCGTGCTGGCGGCCTCCTTGCCGGTCATGGTCGCCGCGGCGTACATGGTTGTCCGTGCGCAACGCGCCCGGTCCCTGCGCGTGCGCGATTCCTCTTGCGTGATTAGAATCTGATATTCGTCCAACTTGGCGGCAGTGCTGGCTGCAAGGCGATGGCCAAGACGATATTGGACCTCAATCACGGGAGCGCTCATGCTTTCTGTTACAAATCTCACCCTGTCCTACGGTGGACGCGTGCTGCTGCAGAACGTGTCTTTCGACCTTGAACCAGGTTGCATCATGGGCCTGGTGGCGCCCAACGGCTACGGCAAGACCACGCTGCTCAAGGCTATGGCCAACATCAAGGCAGCTCGCGTCACGGGCGCAATCGCGGTGGACGATCTTCCTGCCAACCAGGTTGCCCGCCGCCGTGCGCGCGTGTTCTACGCCCCGGGCGAGGGCACCTTACTTTACCCGGGCATGACCGTGGGCGACCACCTGGCCATGACGCGCAAGCTGTGGCGCTCCCAGAGCTCCATCGACGACGTCGCCCGCGCCTGCAAGGTCGACGGCTTTCTCAGCAAGCGGGTCCGCGCGTGCTCACAGGGCATGCGCCAGCAGCTCACGCTGGCCATCGCCTATATGACGGGGGCGCGCTACCTGCTGCTAGACGAGCCCATGAACGCGCTGGACCCCACCAACGTGCAGCTCAATTCCGCCATCATGCGCTCGATGGCCAAGCAGGGCACGGGCATCATCATGTCGTCCCACATCCTTGATAACGTGGACCAGCTCGGCGACAAGATTCTCTTTGTAAAGGACAAGGGGCTGGTGCTGTTCGACCCGTCAGCGCCCGCCGCGCCGGCTTCGACCGCGTCGCCTTTGTCGTCCGCGTCGGCTTCAACCGCGGCATCGCCCGCGCACGCCGCGCCGCGCGCCGGGGTTCACTTTGCTTCCGGCCCCGCCTGCGCCTCCAAGGCGATCGATATCTATAACGAGCTCTACCTGTAGCATAAGGAGATTGAGATGAAGGAAATGATGGGGGCAAAGAGCCCTTCGGCTTTGTGGACGGCCGAGATTTCGCGGCGCGGTTTGCTGTGCGCGGCGGGTTCGCTGGCGCTTGCGTCGCTGGCGGGTTGCTCGCGCGGCGCTGCGGGCGGAGGCTCCGGCAAGGGCTTGGCGGGCAACGGCGACGACGATCCTTCCGACCTCTCCGACGTTACCATCACCATCGAGCCGCCCGCCCCGGCAAGCGAGGTCATTATGGTCGAGAACGCCTGCCGCTTGGCGGAGGGCGAGCCCACGGCGGAGGACACCTTGCTACGGGCGTTGGAGTACAGCGAGCCGGTGTTCAGCCTGGCTGATAGGCTGCCGGACGGCATGACGCGCGATGACGTCTATTACTTTGATTTGATGGAGATGGGCGCGGGCACGGTAAAGAACTCGCAGATGCCCTGCGATGTAGCGGAGGACACCACGTTGCCGGAAGGGTTCACCTATCTGGTGGTGGACGTTTCCATTCGCAATCCGCTGGATGAGAAGGTCGACTTCAACACGGCTGGCTGCATGTTGGGCGTCTATAGCGCGAACGGCGACCCCGCGCTTACGTTTGAGGGAATCGACGCCAATACGTACCCGCGCACGGAGTTTGACCAGGTGGGCTACGCGGGCGAGGGCGCCTTCAGCATTTTCACGGGTGCTGACAATCCCTTGTGGGTGAGCGGCTACGATGGGCCGGGTGCCATGCAGCCGGGAGATCCCGTTGGTGATTTCTGGCGCAACCTGTGGATCATTCCGCAGAAGCGCTATCAGTTCTACTACGTGGTATCGGACGAGGACCTGCAGCGCGGGGGCCTTGCCTGGCTTATCAGCCCTCGTCCGGATATCGATGGCGCGCATACGTACGCCTATAAGGTTGAGCTCGCGTAGGCAGCGACAAACCGAGGCTGGCTGCGCCGAGCAGTAGGGGCGGCGGCTGACCGCGGGAGGCTGCGGCGGATTTACTCGTCCAAGCAATGCTCCGCGATGCGGCGCTTCAGCTCGTCGATGCCCGCGCCGGTCTGCGAAGAGGTGACAAAGATCTGCTCGGCGGGCAGTTCCAGCTGCTTGCGGATGCTTGCCAGCTGGCGGGCTTGCTGGGTGCGGCTGAGCTTGTCCGCCTTGGTGAGTGCCACTACAAAGTTGAACTCGTTCTCGCGCAGGTAATCGACCATCTCGAAGTCGAGCTTGCTGGGATCGTGGCGAATGTCGACCAGAGAGACCACCAGGTTGAAGCTGCGCTCGCTCTCAAGAAAATCGCCGATAAGAACGGCCCAGCGGTCGCGCTCCGCCTTGGAACGCTGGGCGAAGCCGTAGCCGGGCAGGTCTACAAAGTGGATGCCGTCCGCTTCGAAAAAGTTGATGTTGGCGGTCTTGCCGGGGGTGCTTGATACCTTGACCAGGCCCTTGCGGCCAAACAGCTTGTTCATGATGGAGGACTTGCCCACGTTGGAGCGACCCACAAAGCTGACTTCCGGGCAGGTAGAGGGTGGAATCTGCGACGCCTTGCCGTAGCTGGCGACAAAGTGGGCGAGGTTGTAGTTGATGTTTGCCATGGGTTCTCCTGAGGGTAGGGGCGAGGCCTGGGTTTGGGAGCCTTAGCGGCTCTCGAGACCCAGCTTGGCGGCCAGGCGGCGGACGATGGCCAGGGTGAGGGCGCTGGCGGAGCGGGCGTAGTCCTCAAGGTCGAATTCGCGCTCGCACAGGGCGTCGTAGGATTCGTCGCAGTTATCGGAGATGGCGCGCAGCACCAGGCAGTCGATGCCGTTTTTGGCGGCGACGTGCGCGATGGCGGCACCCTCCATTTCGGCGCAATCTGCCTGGGTTACGGCGACTACCTGGTCTCGAAGTTCCTTGCCAGAGATGAAGCGATCGCCGGTGGCGATGGTTCCGCGCAGGTAGCGGCGGGGCTCCGCATCGGTGTTGTTGCGGCGGAAGAAGGAGGCGTCGGCGACGGATCGCGCCTGGGTGCCCTGTGCGATCTCCTCATCCGAAAGGTTGGCATCCATAAAGCCGTGCGAGATCAGGGTCTCCTCTGCAAGGTCTACCAGGAAGTCGGTGGATTCGAATTCCTCTAGACCGGGCTTGGATTCGGCAATCAACGCGGTGTCGGTATCGATGTAGCGCAGGTGCTCGCCGATCACCACGTCATCGATGTGCAACGCGGGGTTGAGGCCCCCGGCGATGCCGCTGAAGATGATGGCGTTGGCGTTGTACTTGGAGATGAGGTGCTGCGCGGCGGCCGCGGCGTTGACCGTGCCCATGCCGGCGGTGGTGCTCACGATGTTGAAGCCGTGGTACTCGCCGCCGATGATCTTAAGGCCGGCTTCCTCGCATACGGTGCCGTGCTCGATGGAGGTATAGATCTGGCGAACCTCTTTCTCCAGGGCGCCGATGATCGCGATGGTTGGTGTCATAATGCTCCTCGCAGGTAGGTGCTGTTTTTTGCTTCGCCTATGGTACCAGCACCGCGTGGAAAAAATGCGATGCGAATGGCGGGCGCTCAAGTCGTTCGCGTTGGCTATGGCGGCTAGGGGGCGCCGGTGTGCACCGCCTGGCGGTCCCTATCGCGGTGTGTTTCGCGCTTGTGGCCATGCTGCCGCGTACGGGAGAGACGGATGAGCCGGCGACCGTTCGAGATCAGATCGGCCTTTTGGGCGAGCCCCAGGTGCTGGTGGGCATGGCCATCTTCATCTTTGGCGTAGGCGGCGTGTACGTGCTCTCGGTACCGTGTATCTCCATGTTCATGCGCGTCGCGCGGCAGCGCCATCCCAAGGCCATGATGCTTGCGAGCTCCGTCGAGCCCACGGCGTTCAACATTGGCATCAGCTTTGGAACGGCGGTGGGGTCCGCGGTGGGGCGGGGCCCGGTATGGCGAGTGCGGGCGTGGTGGGCGCCGTCTTCTCGCTGGTGGCATGCGCGCTTACGCTGCTGACCATGCGAATCGATCGCCGACGCGGGTAGTCAACGCCACGCCAAGGCGAATTTGCCCTGGTTGCCACCGAGCGACCAGCTCTCATTCTTTCCCAGCCATGTAGCGTCATCATCGTCTCGCACGGACTTAAGGCGCAGGGCGATCTGGTGGTTTGATAGCGGTTTATATGTGGCGGGACGAGGGCCGGCGATACTCTGGTCCCTGTTTTGAGACAGTGGAAAGAACTGTACGCCGCCAGGGCAATCAAGGCCAATATGCTCAAGCATAGCGATGGCGTTGTTAGGACGGATGCCGAACTCTCGTGCGATGGCGCTGCGTTGTCGCTCGCTATCCGGAAGCAAGCCAAAGAGGTAGGGAAGCAGTTCGGTGTTGTGGAAGGACTGGTTTTTGAGGGGCAGCGCGACGGATAGCGGGGCCCCATGGTAAGAGGGATCGTACGCGAAATGCGCGATTCCCTGTTGATCTTGCCAGAGCGTGCCCGCTACCTTGCCGTTGATGGTTGCCTGCAAGTAGATGGTTGCCATTAGAAGCCTCCTTGCTGTCAGTCCTCGGGCCCCTGGGGATTTTCCGCGCTAGCGTAGGGCAGCGGACCGGTGGTGTTGCCGGTGATGTGCCTAAACAGCTCGTCATAGGTTGTGGGCCGTGGCTCCTTTTGCGGTGGGCCGTCGGGTGCGACAGCTTTAAACTGCGGATCTGCCCGTACGGAGAGGGATATGCCCAGCGATTCGAGTATCGAGAGCAGCTTGTCGAGGCGGATGCCGGGCGCTGTGCCTACTTCGAGTGCGATGATGGAACGCTCGGAAACTCCGCAAAGCCATGAGAGCTGCCGCTGCGTAAGGCCTTGGCGCTTGCGGGCTTCGCGCACGTATATGCCGACCTGGCGGGGGATAACAATATCCATGGGGCCATCGATGAGGTGGGCGTAAGGATTGGTGACATCGTCCATAAGCAGACTTTCTTGAGTGCAGACTTTTGCATATCAGTCTATCTGCAAAAGTCTGCAGATAGGGATGGACGAAAAAGGGGACCTTAAGATAGGTCCCCCCCGGTGGCTCAAATGTGCGTCTGGTCAGCCCCTTATAGCGCGAGGCACGCGCGGAGCGCTGGATGTTTTGCGCCCTGCGTTACAGATACTCGATCTGGGCGCCCTCGGTGTCGCAGGTGAGGATGTGCGTCTCGCAGGCGGGGAAGTTCTCGCGCAGGCGCACCTGCAGGAACTTGGCGACGATGGTGTCATCTGTGGCGGCCATGAGGGTGGAGCCGGAGCCGGAGATCCACATGGTCTTGGCGCCGCCTTCCAGGCAGACGCGGCGAATGTCCTCGTAATCGGGGATGAGGGCGCGGCGGTAGGGCTCCTGCAGGCGGTCGTCGTTAGCGGCGGCGACCAGATCGAGGTCACCGGTCTCAAGTCCGCGCGTCATGCCGGCGATGCGGCCCATCTGCCACACGGCGGTGGATAGGGGCACCTCCTGCGGGACGACCTTTCGGGCCTCGCTGGTGTGGACCTCGTAGGGCGGGATGATGGTGATGAAGCGCAGGTGGTCGCTGACCTCGTAGCGCAGGCACCGCGGCAGGTCGCCCTCGGGTGTGAAGGAGCACACGGCGCCTCCCAGGATGGCGGGGGCGACGTTATCGGGGTGGCCCTCGACGGCGGTGGCGATGCGAACCAGCTCGGCGCGGTCAACGGTGTGGCCGGTCAGCGCGGCTGCCGCCATGATGCCGGCGACCACGCAGGTAGAGCTGGAGCCCAGGCCGCGGGCGACGGGGACCTCGGTCTCGATGTGCAGCTTCACGGGGAAGGGGTCGACGCCCCATTCGCGCAGCGCGTCGACAAAGGAGACGTAGACCAGGTTGTTCTCGTTTTGGAACTCCTCCGGGCAGCCGGTGATCTGCAGCGAGTCGGCGCGATCGAAGGTGAAGTGCGAGTACAGCGACACGGCCATGCCCAGCGTGTCGTAGCCGATGCCCAAATTGGCGCTGGTAGCCGGTACGGTGATCTTGATCATGGGAAAGCTCCTCGTCCAAATACTAAAGCTTGGCAGCTGCCTGCTCCACAAAGCCGCCCATGCCGTCGATGTCCACCACGGCATCGTGCAGGACGGGCTTTTGCTGCAGCTCGGAAAGCTGGGCGGGGGCGACGGTGCCGGTTGCCTTCTCAAGTACCTTCATGCAGGCGAAATCGTCCGGCGGGCAGAACAGGCCCAGCGAGCCGGCGACGGCGCGCGGGAACTTGTAGGGGCTGGCGGTGGAGAGGACCACGCGGGCCTTGGCGTCTGAGGCGGCGGGAACCTGGCCCAAGACGTGGTAGCCGCAGGCGGTGTGCGGGTCGATGAGGTAGCCGTTGCGATCCCAGCAATCCTTGATGGCGGCGGCGACCTGGTCCTCGTCCGCCCAACCGCAGCCAAAGACTGCCTGGATCTTGGCCAGCAGCTCCGCAGGCACGTTGTAGGAGCCCTGGGCGAGCTGCGTCATAAGGCCGGCGACCAGCTCGCAATCGCCATCCGCCAGGTAATAGAGCATGCGCTCGAGGTTGGACGAGATGAGGATGTCCATGCTGGGCGAGGTGGTGGTGTAGAAGGGGCGCTGGCGATCATAGGTGCCGGTGGTGAGGAAGTCGAAGAGCACGTTGTTCTTGTCGCTCGCCACGATGAGCTTGGCTACGGGCAGGCCCAGGCGCTGGGCGTAGTAGCCGGCCAGGATGTCGCCGAAGTTGCCGGTGGGCACGCAGAATTCAACAGCATCGCCGGGCTGGATCTTGCCGGCGCGAAGCAGCTGGGCGTACGCGGCGAAGTAGTAGACAACCTGGGGCACCAGGCGGCCGACGTTGATGGAGTTGGCGCTGGAGAGCTGCACGCCCGCAGCGGCCAGGCGGTCGGCGAGCCCGCGATCGGCGAAGATGCGCTTGACGGCGCTTTGGGCGTCATCGAAGTTGCCGCGCACGGCGCAGACGGAGACGTTGGCGCCCTCCTGCGTGCTCATCTGGAGTTCCTGCACGCGGGAGACCTTGCCCTCCGGATAGAAGACGGTGATGCCGCAGCCGGGGGCGTCCGCAAAGCCTGCTAGCGCCGCCTTGCCGGTATCGCCGCTGGTGGCGGTGACGATCATGATCTTATCGGCAGCGCCCTCGGCGTTGGCGCTGGTGCGGGCCATGAGGCGGGGGAGCATCTGCAGAGCGACGTCCTTGAAGGCGCTGGTGGGACCGTGCCAGAGCTCCATCACGTAGGCGGGGGCGCTGCCCTGGTCCGCCTCGCCGGCGACGCCCTTGAGGTCGACCACGGGGGTCGCCTCGTCAGAGGCGAAGGTGCTGCCGTAGGCCTCGTCCACGCACGCCGCGATCTCGTCTGCGGTGTAGTCCGGCAGCAGGGTGCCCAGCACCTCGCGCGCCAGCTCGAAGTAGTCCTTGTTGGCAAGACCCTCCAGGTCGATCTTGCTCTGACCCAGCTCGTCGGATACGTATAGGCCGCCGTCGGGCGCGATGCCGCGGCGGATGGCCTCTTTAGCGCTGAGCTGCGCGGTGCGGGAACGGGTGCTGTGGTAGGTCGCCATAAACGTGCTCCTTATGGGTGCGTGGGCGTCATGCGGGCGCCCGTAAAACGTTGCTGCACATGGTATCAGAGCATACATGCGAGCCGTCCTGCGGAGCGACGGGCAACATGCCCGTTCAGCTGCAATTCACATGACGTTCTTTGTTTGGAAACAAAAGTGTGATTATGCATGAACGCTCTTCTATGGTTTAGTAGACTAAGCATCCATTGTACTTGCTCACGCTAAAGTAACGCCTTGCGAAATATCGCGATCCGGGGGGTCTTTGGCGCGAGGGCACCGGGAAGGATTTCGCGTTCACATGATTAAGATCACCAAGTTCGGCGGCTCTTCTGTCGCCGATGCCGAGCATTTCAAGAAGATCAAGGGGATCATCGACGCAGATCCCGCCCGTCGCTTTGTGGTTGTATCCGCGTGCGGCCGCCGGTTCTCGGGCGACTCCAAGGTCACCGACCTTTTGTATCTGGTCGACGCCCACGTGAATTACCACGTGTCTTGCGACGACCTTCTGGCAGACATAGGCCAGCGTTATTTCGATATCGCGGACGAGCTTGGGCTCTCCTATCCCATTCGCGAGGAGTTTTCCGCGTTTGCCGAGCGTGCCAGCAAGGGCGGCTACACCACCGAGGAGCTGGTAAGCCGCGGCGAGTACTTTACCGCTCGCTTGATGGCCGAGTATCTGGGCTTGCCGTTCATCGACGCCACCGACATGGTCGCGTTCCACCACGATGGCACGCTATCCATGAAGCGCACCGCCGAGCTGGTCAAGAAGAACGCCCGCGAGGGCGGCTTTGTCATGCCCGGCTTCTACGGTGCCACTAAGGAGGGCAAGGTCAAGCTGCTCGATCGCGGCGGCGGAGATATCTCCGGCTCCATCTTGGCCCAGTGCCTGGAGGCGGACCTGTACGAGAACTGGACGGACGTCTCGGGCTTTTTGTCCGCAGACCCGCGCATCGTCGAGGGCGCGCAGCCCATTCCGCGCATCACCTACGAGGAGCTGCGCGAGCTCTCCTACATGGGCGCGTCCGTGCTGCACGAGGAGGCCGTCTTCCCGGTCCGCGACGCGGGCATTCCGCTGGTTATCAAGAACACCAACGCGCCGGAGGACCCCGGCACCATCATCTCCGAGACCGCCAAGGAGGGCGATTCCGAGCCCATCATCACCGGTATCGCCGGCAAGCGCGGCTTCCTTGCGATCAACGTGGCTCGCGACCGCACCAAGAGCCGTATCGGCTTCATGCGCCGCGCCCTGTCCGTCTTCGAGCGCTACGGCGTCTCCGTCGAGCACATGCCCACCGGCGTGGACCAGTTTGCCGCCGTGGTGCAGGCTTCTGATGTGAAGGATTCGCTCTACTCTTTGATCTCCGATATCCAGGAGGAGGTCGAGCCGCTGGAGATCGAGGTGGTCGAGAACCTTGCCCTGATCGCCACCGTTGGCCGCAACCTGCGCGGCCGCCCCGGCATTTCCGGCCATCTGTTCGGCATGCTTGGCCAGGAGGGCGTGAGCGTCCGCATGATTACCCAGGGCTGCGATGAGATCAACATCATCATTGGCGTCGAGGAGAAAGACTTCGACCTGGCTATCAAGACCATCTACAAGGCGTTCTCCGATGAGAACGGCATTGTGAAGACGTCTGATCTGGAGCCCGTGCGCGCACCGTTCTAAGGCGTGCGACGCGGCGCATGCCCGAGCTTATAGCCGCGCCTGCGTCCGTGGATCTTCAACCGGTCCTCGTCCAAATAACCCATACGCGTCCAAACCGGCGGGGCCTGATCAAAGGGCCCCACTGTTGGCAAATACCATCATTTCTCTTAACTAGGGGGTAATCGACATGAAGCAGTACACAGTCGCCATTGTGGGCGCAACCGGTGCGGTGGGCACGCAGATGCTCCAGTGCTTGGAGGAGCAGGAGTTCCCCGTTGACGAGCTCAAGCTGCTGGCGAGCCCGCGCTCTGCCGGCAAGAAGGTCGAGACCCCCTGGGGCGAGGTTGTGATCGAGGCTGCCGCTCCCGAGTGCTTTGACGGCGTCGACATTGTTCTGGGCGCCGCCGAGGACGACGTCGCGAAGGCGCTCTACCCGGAGACCGTGCGTCGCGGCGCCGTGGTTGTGGACAACTCCCATGCTTTCCGCCTGGACGAGGGCGTGCCGCTGGTGGTGCCCGAGATCAACGCGGGCGACATCGCCTCTCACCGCGGCATCATCGCCAACCCCAACTGCGCCACCATCATCGGCCTGGTTCCCACCTGGCCGCTGCATCAGTTGGCAGGCGTGAAGCGCATGATCGTCTCCACCTACCAGGCCGCATCCGGCGCCGGCATGCCCGGCATGCTGGAGCTTGAGGCGCAGATTGGCGCGATGGGCCGCGGCGAGGAGATGCCTACGCCCCGCGCGTTTGCCGCCCAGCTGGCGAGCAACCTGATTCCGCAGATCGGCGGCGAAAAGTTCGAGGGCTTTACCTCTGAGGAGATGAAGCTGCAAAACGAGGGCCGCAAGATCATGCACCTGCCCGAGCTGCGCGTGAACTGCACCTGCGTGCGCGTGCCCGTGCTGCGCTCTCACTCCGAGAGCATCACCCTTGAGTTCGAGCGCGACATCACCCTGGAGCAGGCGCGCGAGGCGCTGGCCGCCGCCCCCGGCGTCAAGTTGGTGGACGACCTCGGGGCCGAGAGCGCGCACGACCGCTGGCCCATGCCGCTTGATACCTCTGACCAGGATCTTATCTACGTTGGCCGCGTTCGCCGCGACATCTCCAATCCCGAGGCCCTTCGCGGCATCACCTTCTGGTGCTGCGGCGACCAGATTCGCAAGGGTGCTGCGACCAACGCCGTCCAGATCGCGAAGCTGCTGACCGAATAGCGCCTGCGCGCTGAGCGGTAGCCGGGGCGGTGTCCGTCGCGGCTTAGCCTTCCAACAAATTGCTTTTTCTGATAACCGCGCGTTGCCTGATTGCAGCGCGCGGTTTTTGGTAATCACGTGCCCGGGGCGCCTAATACATCATGCCGAAAGCCCACAGGGGAATCACGTTGCCGTAGCCGTATTCGATATCGTCCTTCACGATGTAAGCGCCTTCAACGCCGGCAACCTGGCTTTGCCCCTTATTCTTTCCGCCTACCTCGAACGTGAAGTCTCCGATGCGGAAATCGGAGACGGGCGAAGCGACGACATCGTGCCCCACGCGCGTCTGATTCAGGAAAAACGTTTCGCGCACGGTTCCTGAATCGCCCCCACTGCCGCCCAGGCAATACAGGATGTTCGGATTGTCCAGATAGACCTTTTCAGCCTTTCCCAGCGCGCCCAATCCGCCTGCACCGCTGCGCAGCTGCGCAATCATGCCGGCCTTCTCGAGGTACAGCAGGTATTCCTCGATCACGTTGCGACTCACCTGCAGCTGCTTGGCCAGGCTTGACATGTTGGGCTTGAACGGAACAAGCGTACTGACCACGGATAGCAGCTTCTTGAGCTTGCGCCCGGTTGCCGCCGTCATACCCGCGAACAAAGGGATATCCACCTCGAGCGTGCGCGAAATAACCTGCTCGAGCTCCGTGGGGAAGTCGACGTCCGCGCCGAACGGATAATATCCGGACTGCAGGTAATCATGGAAGTACGGAAGCGGCTGCATGAGAAGAGGGGTTTCGGCCCTATGGGCCAGCACGTCCTCAAGCGTGAACACCGGCAGTTCAATTCCATGCCGGATGGCAAGATACTCGCGGAACGACAGCCCCTGCATAAGATAGCGGGGAGCGCGGCGGCTGAGGTCGGCCTCGCCCTTCTCGATGTCCAGGATGGAGGACCCGGTAAAGTACACGTGGAGCTGGGGGAATGCGTCGTACATGAGCTTGAGTTCGCGTGACCAGCCAGGATACTTGTGCACCTCGTCGATGAACAGGTACATGCCGCCCGCCTTGGAGAACGACTCTGCTGTATCGAATAGCGTATGCGTTGTGAAATAAAAGTCGTCGGCGGAACAATACAGCGTATCGGATAGATCATGGGCGTTCTTGATGCGTTGTAAAAACAGCGTTGTCTTACCCGCGCCCCGTGGACCCACCAGGCCAAACATGCGATTGTCCCAGTTGATGCGGTCGTACATGTACCTACGGAAGTCCTGGGGTGCATACGCCAGTTGGCGACGCATCTGCTCGTAAAGTCTCTCCATGGGGCCACCTTCCTTGAGATAACATGCACTAAAGTAGTGCATTAATTAAGAAAAGATGCACCTATATAGTGCGATATTTAGGGGAAAGCTACCATATAGCCTATGATACTGCACTACTATAGTGCATTTATAAAGCTAATATGCACCAATGTAGTGAATTAATGTGGACTCGAGTGAGCGCAAAAAGGGAACTTCCGCAGCGTAGGGCGCCATGGCCGTCAGTGTCCGCTCGGGGCGTTTTGGAGCATCAGATTCTCTGGGCGCTGCGTTGCGAATGAGATGGAATTTCGAGAGACCGAAGGGGATGGAATAGAGTTGATTTAAGAAACCCGTCAAGTATGCTTTGCTCGTGCCTTTGATGGCCACCCCGCGCGTTGACCGCTGCCCGACCTTTGGTCGCCCCGCTCCCGGCCCTTGGGTTGGACGAGCTAGCGCTTGTCCGTTGGCATGACGGCGCGGACAAGCAGGTCGATGAGCTGGCTGACCGGCATGCCAGCGGTGTTGGACGCCCAGGCTGAGATGGCTGCGAGCAGCCCGGACAAATAGAACTCGCGCAGGATGGCCTTGTGCTCGTCCGGCATGCCTTGGGCCGGCAGGATAAAGCGGTCCAGCAGCGGTGCCAAGATTTCTTTCAGGCGAATGCCAAAAGAGGGGTCTCCGTGCGGACCCATCAGCTGCGGCACGTACCCGTCATAGCGTCGGGCGAGCTCCAAGATGAGTCCCATGTGGTGTGAGAAGTCCAGGGTCTCCTGCCGCATGAGGCCCTGGTCGACCAAGCGCCTGACATCGTCCAGAATCTCCTGCTCGATCTGTTCGAACAGGTCGTATACGTCGCGGTAATACAGGTAGAAAGTGGCCCGGTTGTAGCCGGCTCGGTCGGTGATCTCGCGCACGGTGATCTTGCCGGTTGGTTTCTCCTGGTACAGGCTCCAAAACGCCGCGCACAGGTTAGCCCGCGTCTGCTCGGTCACGGCTGGCTGCTTCTTCATGTTTCGCCCCTTTACGCAGGTTTGGGCGGCCGTGCGGATGGGTTGTCGCGCCGCGCCGCCGCGCGCTTCCATCCACTCGACAATCCTCGCCGGGCTGTCGAGTGGATGGCGCCTTGCTGTTTGCCCTCAACTATACTGAACAATTAGACAACAGGTTGTCGAGCGATGCCGCCGCGCACCGCTCGCGGGCATGAACGGGGCAGTGCGATGGCCTACATAGAGTTTTCAGACGTCACCAAGGTATACGGTTCGGGCGAGGGCGAGGTCCGCGCGCTCGACGGTGCCAGCTTCGAGGTCGAGCGCGGCGAGCTCGCCGTGATCTTGGGCGCGTCCGGCGCCGGCAAGACCACGGCGCTCAACATCTTGGGCGGCATGGACACCGCGACCAGCGGGCGCGTGGTGGTGGACGGCCGCGACATAGGAGGGGCGAGCGAGGACCAATTGGTGGAGTATCGCCGCGCGGACGTGGGCTTTGTGTTCCAGTTCTACAACCTGGTGCCCAACCTTACAGCGCTGGAGAACGTTGAGCTTGCCTCGCAGATCTGCCCGGACTCGCTGGATGCGGCGGAATGCCTGGCCAAGGTGGGCCTCTCCAAGCGCACGGCCAACTTCCCGGCGCAGCTCTCCGGCGGCGAGCAGCAGCGCGTCTCCATCGCCCGCGCCATCGCCAAGAACCCCAAGCTGCTGCTGTGCGATGAACCCACGGGCGCGCTCGACTACCAAACGGGCAAGCAGGTGCTGCAGCTGCTGCAAGACACCTGCCGCCGCGACGGCATCACCGTGCTCATCATCACGCACAACTCGGCGCTGGCGCCCATGGCAGACCGCCTCATCCGCTTCAAGAGCGGCCGCGTGACCTCCATGGAGAAAAACGCGAACCCCGTGCCCATCGCCAACATCGAGTGGTAGGTGCGCGCCATGTCACGACCATCAGCCTTCGCCACGGACGTTCGCCGCACCATCACCGGCAACCTCAAGCGGTTCATCTCCATCTTCATCATCTGCGCGCTGGGCGCCGCCATGTTGGTGGGCCTCAAGGCAGCCTGCGACGATCTGCGGCTCACCGCGGATTCCTATTACGATGACCAAAACCTCTTCGACATCTCCGTGCAGTCTACGCTGGGCCTAACGCAGGGCGACATCGATGCGCTGGCGAATTTGGACGATGTCGACGCCGCGGAGGGCTCCTACACGGAGACCGCCTACACGCAGGTTGACGGCTCCAGCGAGAAAGTGGACCTCAAGGCGCTTTCTGGCCGAGGGTTCAATCAACCCCAGGTAGTCGAGGGCGAGCTGCCCCAGGCTGCCGATGAGGTCGCCGTCACCACCAAGTACGCCGACGCCGCGGGCAAGGGCGTGGGCGATACGCTGACGTTCTTCTCCAAGGGCGAGCGCTCCTCGTCCACTTCGACCGCCGCGGGCTCTGGCGATGCTGCGGATGCGGACGAAGAGTCCGGCGAGATCTTCAAACGCGGCACCTACACCATCACCGCGGTGGTGCGCGACGCCATGGATGTCAATTCCGACACCTCGACCATGGGCTTTCGCACGGCGAGCTCGACCAAGTACGCCTTTTTCCTTACGCGCGACGCGGTCGAGGACCCGGACGTGTTCACCATCGCCTACCTCTCCGTTGCGGGCGCGCGCGAGCTGCCCAGCTACTCGGCAGCCTATGAGGACCTTATCGCCAAGGTGAAGGATGAGGCCGAGCAGATTCGCGAGGACCGCGAGGAGGCCCGCACGTCCGCGGTTAAAGATGAAGCGATGGACAAGGTAGACAAGGCCGAGCGCGAGGCGCGCGAAAAACTCGATGACGCGGCGGATAAGATTGGCGAGGCGCAGCGAACGCTCAATGACGGCTGGGATCAGCTTGCCGCGGGTAAGGACGAGTACTCCTTGCAGGAGAAGCTTGCCTTGTCGCAGCTTGATTCCGCAAAGAAGCAGATTGAGCAGGGCTATGCGCAGCTGGCATCTGCCAAGGCGGAGCTCGATGCGAGCGAGAAGACCGTGACTGACGGGCTGGCGCAACTTGCCGCGGGCGAGACCCAGCTTGACGATGCGCAGGCGCAGGCTAACGCGCAGATCGCTGCCGCACGCGCGGAGCTGGAGTCCAAGCAGGCGGAGCTGCAGCAGCAAAAACAGCAGATCGATGATGCTGCCGCGCAGATCAAGGCGATGCTTGAGCAGATGGGCGCCGCCGCGCATTGGCCGGAAGACCTGTGGAATACCGTGTGCACGCAGACGGACGAGGAGCAGTCGGCCGCCGCGGTGGAAAAACTCGTCCAAATGATCAACACCCAGATGCAGGCGTACGGCGAGCAGAGCACCGCGCAACTTAAAGGCGCGATCGAGCAGCTGAGCCAGCAGCTGGAGGGCCCGCTTGCCCAGATTGACCAGCTTGAGGGGCAGATAGAGCAGCTCGACCCGCAGCAGCCGGGCTACGAGGAAGCCAAAGCCCAACTGGAGTCCGCGCGCGATGCGATTGCAGAGCAGATCGCCCCGGCGCGCCTGCAACTCTCCGAACTGCAGGCGCAGTACGACCAGGCGCTTATCCAAATAGAAGAGCAGGCCAAGACCTATGTTGGGCTGGTGCAGGGCCGCGCCGCCGTGACCCTGGCAGAGCCGCGCATCGCGGACGGCTTTGTGGAGCTCGACCAACAGCAGAGCTATGCGGATTCGCAGTTTGCCGCGCAGCGCGAGCAACTTGCCGCCACGCGCTCCCAGCTTGAGGCGGCGTCCGCGCAGATCGCTGCCGGCCGAGCGCAGATCGAGGCGAGCCGGCGCCAGCTGGACGCCTCCGCCGCCACCTTTGAGACCGAGCGCACGTCTGCTTTGCAAAAGCTGCAAGACGCCTGCGCCGTGCTGGAGTCAAGCGAGCTTGAGCTCAAGGACGGCCAGGCGGAACTCGACGCCAACCGCGACGAGTACAACGAGCAGCGCGCCGACGCCGAGCGCGAGATCGATGACGCGCGCGAGGAGGTCCGCGACATGGAGGGCGCCGTGTGGTACATCCAGGACCGCGGCGCGCTGCCCAGCTATGCCAGCGTGGACTCGGATGCAAGCTCTATCGAGGCTATCGCCACGGTGTTTCCGGTGATCTTCTTCACCGTGGCCGTGCTCATCAGCCTTACCACCGTGACCCGCATGGTGGAGGAGGACCGCGGGCTCATCGGCCTGTACAAGGCCCTGGGTTACTCGCGTGCGCGCATTCAGTCCAAGTACCTCATCTACTCGGCAACCGCGTGCATCGCGGGCGGCATCGCGGGCGATGCGCTGGGCTTTTTGGCGCTGCCGGCCATCATCTTCACCATCTTTAAGACCATGTACGCCCTGCCGCCGTTCCAGTTCCACTTCGATCTTGGCAGCGCGCTTCTGGGCGTTGTCCTGTTCGCCGTGGGCATTGTGGGTGCGACGTTCATCGCATGCCGTCAGGTGCTCAAAGAGACCCCGGCATCGCTCATGCGTCCCAAGGCGCCCCGTGCCGGCGCGCGCATCCTCCTGGAGCGCATCACCCCCATCTGGAAGCGCTTGGGATTCCTCAACAAGGTGACCGCGCGCAATCTGTTCCGTTATAAGAAGCGCTTCTTCATGACGGTCTTTGGCATCGCCGGTTGCACCGCGCTGCTGATCTGCGGCCTGGGAATTCGCGATACCGTGATCTCGCTCAAACCGCGCCAGTACGGCGAGGCCGGCGTGGTCCGCTACGATCTTATGGCCGTGACCGCGGACAATGATTTCGCCGCCGCGCGCGACGAGCTACTCGATGCCGATGAGGTGGACGAGCTGCTGGGCCTGCGCATCGACTCGGTGACCGCGGAGTTTGACGGCGTGCGCGAGAGCGTGCAGATCATGGTGGTGCCGGATGGCACGGACCTCTCGTCCTACCTTAAGATGGAGAGCCTGGACGGCCGCGCGCTCACGGTGCCCGCCGGCGGCGCCCTTATCACCAAGAACGCCGAGCAGGTGTTGGGGTTCGCGCTGGGCGATAGCGTGACGCTGCAGGATTCCTCGCTGCGCCAGGGCGAGGTGCGTATAGATGACATCGTCCTTAATTACCTGGGCAACTTTGTCTTTATGGACCAGAGCACCTACCGCGAGGCCTTTGGGAAAGACGCGGCGCCCAACGCGTTTTTGGCGCTGCTCAACGGGGGCGACGACGCGCAGATCGCCTTTGCGGACGAGCTGGCGGCCGACGACCTCTTTATGACCGTATCCAGCACCGCGCGCATCGCCAACGACTTCTCCGAGAGCTTCAAGATCGTCGACGTGGTGGTCTACGTGGTGACCGTGATGGCGGCGGCGCTGGCGTTCGCCGTGGTGTTCACGCTCTCGACCACCAATATCTCCGAGCGCGAGCGCGAGCTGGCGACCATCAAGGTGCTGGGTTTCCGCCGGCGCGAGGTGTACCGCTACATCAACAAGGAGACCGTTATCTTGACGTTGGTGGGCATTGTGGCGGGTTTCCCGTTGGGATACGCCATCACGCGCTCGCTTACGGTCATTTTGCGGATGCCGTCGCTGTACTTCGACACCCTTGTGGAGCTGCCCACGTACGCGATCGCGGCCGCGATGTCGCTGCTGTTCACGTTGATCATCAACGCGATCACCAACCGTTCGCTCGACCGCGTGGACATGGTGGGCGCGCTCAAGAGCGCGGAGTAGCGCGAGGCGGGGCAGGGTGTCGCGGGGCTGCGTGTTGCATCCGCTGGCCGCTCGCACATGGTGAACGAGGGAGACGGGGCGAAGCTAGGAAACCGGTTTCGCCCCGTTTGTCCAGCAATGAACGTAATCGCCGGACGTTCGCGGAATACTGGGGCACGTACGTGCTACCAAATATCAACAAACCGCGCGGACTGTGTAGAATAGACGCGAGATCGCTGCTGGATGCTTTGTCCCGTCGCTGCAAGGGGGCTTATGGGTATCCAGCTTTTGGCGTGCCGCTGCATCGGGCGGCGCGATTGGGAAGATAGGGTTGACCATGAGCAAGTTCGTCATTGTTGCGGAGTCGGGCGCGGATATTCCCGTCGAGGTCCGCGAGCGCTACAACATCCACATCGTCCCCATGCATGTCATCATTGGTGACGAGACCATGGACGACGGCACCGTCAGCGGGCACGAGGTTTACGAGCGTTCCCGCGCACTCGGCGTGATGCCCAAGACCAGCGCCGCCACGCTGCACGGCTTTGTCACCATGTTCGATCGCTTGCATGAGGAGTATCCGGACGCCACCATTTTGCACGTGGCGTACTCGTCCGTTACCACCTGCAGCTACGCGTCCGCGCTTACCGCCGCCCAAGGACGTCACTACGTTGTTTCCATCGACACCAAGAGCGTATCTATCGGCCAGTCGCTGGTGGTTGTCCGCACCGCGCAGTTTATCGAGGATCACCCGGACGCCACCGTCGATGACGTGCTGTCGTTTATCGAGTCCATGCGCGATCGCGTGCTGCTGGGCTTTGTTCCCAGCGACCTGGCGTACCTGCGCGCGGGCGGGCGCCTGTCCAATACGCAGTTCCTGGGCGCGCACCTGCTTAAGATCAAGCCCGTTATCGAGCTGGTTGACGGCAACTTTGTGGCGACCAAGAAGCTGCGCGGCTCCATGAAGCGCGCCGTCCTGCACTTTATCGACCACCTTATGAGCGAGGGCCCGGTGAACATGGAGCGCATCGGCTTGGCGTATTCCGACGGCTTGGGTCAGGATATCAAGGACGCCGTGGAGGAGTACGTGACCAAGCTGGGCTTTAAGAGCTTCGACTGGGTAGAGGTTGGCGGCATGGTTTCCAGCCACTGCGGTCCTTGTGCCTTTGGCGCCGTGATGGAGAGGCAGGCGTAGGGCGAGAGGCGGGCGCGGCGTGCGCCTGGGTTTCTAGCGCTCGTCTGGAAGGATTCTTGCAATGGACTCCAGACGCATAATCGACTCATGCGAGGCGCTACGGGGCGAACCCGTGGCGCCTTTTCCTTGAATTGGAGCATGATGGTCCTGCCGTGCCGGATCGGGATGGCAATTGAAAGGCTTCAGGCGGGGAATACAAGACCATGAATGGCGTTTTGGCTCTAAAAAGGGGTCTAGTGGGAGCGCGCTGGGGTCGATATGCCGGCAAAAGGGTGGTTTGGGCTCTCGCAGAAGGGCCTTGATGATGGTTCGAGGTGCCGATGTTGGGTTTTTGCCCGCCTTGAGCGCTCGGCGTTAGCTCGATGGCTCATTTGCAGCAACGCGCCAGCCCGCCTGGAGCACCTCATTGACCAAGCTGAACAATCGCGGTTTTCTGCATATAAGAAATAACGTATATAATCGCTTAAGTATAAGAAGTAATTGAATATCAATACGTTAACGCTGCTTGATGTGCCGCTGGGCGAAGAGCGATGCGGGCACAAGCCGGCGGTTCGCGCGAGCCATGGCGTTGCGGGCGCCGTCGGTGCGGCGTGCGTATGCGTCGATGGCGGCAAGGGCGCTGCCGAGTAGCGCTGCCAGATCGTTTGTCAGCACAGCTAAGCTTCCGCCGTCATAGCGCATCGCGCACATGCCCCGGCTTATCTGGAAGAGCGCGGTTGTCGCTGCCGTATCATCCAGTGCGCTAGCGATGGACCTGGCGATGTCTTCTTCCGTGTCGCAGGGGCTCCACGTTATGCCGGCGTCGAGGGCGGCGTCGGTCGCCTCGGCCCATGCGGAGGCGATTGCGCGCGCGGGATCGCTTGAGGCGTGGCGTACGGCGTGCATGCGGCGGGCTTTGCGAGCGCCGCGGAGCAGTGCGGGTGAGAGCGCCGCTGCGGCAGCGACGAGTAGGCCGCAGATGTAGGGCAGCAAGCCGGCCAGCTTGGTTGCTATCGATGATAGGGCTTCTGCGATCGCTGGCAGGAGCGAGGTCGCATCATCGTTGGCGTCGCCGTCCTTGCCGGCAAATGGGGCATCGTTATCACTTGGGCCGGTATCGCTAGAGTCCGGCGTATTCTGATCGTCCTCCTGGTCAGCGGGCTGATTGGCTTCCTCGCCAACGGGTGCGTCGAGTGCGGGGCCGCTCTGTCCGATAGCGGGCGTCACGTCGAAAGAGACCCAGCCCACGTTGTCGATATACGCTTCCGTCCATGCGTGGAGGTCATGGTTGGTTGCCTGGTACGTTACGACTTCAACGCCGCTCTCCAGGGAGGTCGAGGCGCCGTCCGCGTTGGCCTGGTAGCCCAGGACCAGCCGCGTGGGCACGCCGAGCACGCGGCCAAGCACGGCCAGCGCGGAGGCGTAGTGAACGCAGTAGCCCCGCCGCTCCTGGAGCAAATTGGCGATGATTTGGAGGTTGTTGGACCCGTTGCCGTCCGGCGCATCGAGCGAATAGGCAAAGTCACCGTTTGCAAAATAGTCCACCAGGTAGCGCATGACGGCAATCTGGGCTGCTTGCCGCGGGGAAAGGCCGTCTGCGTTCAAGGAAGTATCGGCATCGCGCCGTATGGCGGGAACCTCTGCGATGCCGTTTGCGCGCGCGGTGTCGACAAACTCTTGCAGTTCATCTGGCAAAGCTTGGTCTAGATACAGGTAGCCGCGATCCGGTTGTTCCTGCGAAAGGGCGCTGGTGTCGCCGTCTTCTTGCGCAACGACTTGGGCATTCAGATGGCCGGCGATGCTCGCGATCTGGTCAAGCTGGTCGGGCTGACTTACGGGAGCTTGGTAGGCGCAGGTCGCCGTATAGCTCAGGCCCTTGGGCACGGTGGAGCCGTCGCGCGTGCCGGCGCCGCCGTCTTGCGACCACGTGAGCTTTTCCATAGCGGCTCGCGCGTTGTCGCGCTCCTGCTCGCCGGCAACGTTCATAACATCTGCCAGCGTTATGTTGAACGAATTAGAGGGAACGGGCAGGTGGGCGCTCGAGACGTTGTCGAGCGAGATGGTCGCCCGCACCGTCTTCACCTCGCCGATCGCCGCGCTGTTGAGCCGCTCCGCATCGGCAAAAGCAGAAAGCGCGGGCGATGCCTCGTCTAGGGCAACGCCCGTTGCGGCGGCGTCTTGGCCGGCCACCCACGTACCGCTGTTGAACGATCCCAGCGTAGCGAGTCGCAGGTAGAGCGGCCCATAGGTTTGCGCCCGGCCATCGCTTGCGCCCGTCTGCGCAACGTCTGCACGGTAGGTCAGCGCGATCGATTTGCCCGGGCGCGTAAGGTCGCGTTTGAGGTCGAGCACGGGGTTGATGGCGCCGTTGGAGAAGATGCCCTGCTGGGGGATGATCTCGAACGGCGAGGCCGGGCTAACGCTGATGGCTGCGGGCGCTATTGCCGCGGCACCTATGGCGACCATGCCGGCGATGCTCGCGCTTGTGATGATGTGGACGAGGAACCCTTTCGTCTTTGGCGCATCCGCGCGCCGGACGTTCTTTGGCGGGTGGGAGAGCGCGGCGAGGGTGAGCCCGCAGAGAATGGCCGCGCCCGCTTGCGGCAGGTGGGCGGCGTCGCCCATAAGTAGGAAGGCAGCTGCCTGGGCGATAAGGGGAGCTGCGGCGACAAGCGGGCGGGCGCGCCGGCTCAGCAGCAGCGGCCTGATCGCCATGGCGATGGCGCACCAAATGATGACCAGAGCCGCGTCGCCCACAAAGCCAACGTTGATGGGCACCCATTGGCCGTAATACAGCGTGCTCACGCCGATGATAACGATATTGATGATGGGGGCGATGGGTCCGCTTAGCTGCAGCGACCCTAGCATGGCGGGCTGTTCGTAGATCTGTTTGGAGAGGGCGAAGTCGGCGCGTTGGTTCAAGGTCTGCCGCGCTGTGACGGTACCAAGCACCAGCAGGGCGACGGTGGTGGCGGCGAGCAGGGCGATGCGGGCCGTCTGCCTGGCAGGTACGTGGATGCGCCGCGGCGCCGACGCGCGCCGGGCCCTTGCCGCGGGCGGCGAGGGCAGCGCTTCCATGAGGGCGGCCTCTGCGCACGCAAGGCCAAACGCGTAGAGCGCGGTCATGTTCCATTCGCCGGGTGAGAACATCTTTCCCATGGTTTGCACTAAAAGCAGCAGCGGGTAGAAGGTCGCGGCGCCAATAAGAACGCCGTATAGCATCCGTGCGATGGGATGCGATTGCGCCTGCACTGCGTCTGTCCCTGCGTTTGCGCTTGCGTTCGTGTCCGCGCTCTCTTGCTTATCCTTGTCCTGTGCTGTGGCTTTGGCCTCGATGGCGGTGACCGTGTGCGCCAGATCGCTTGCGGCAAGTACGTGGGCCATCTGCGAGTTTTCATCTACGGTGATGAAGATGATCTGCCCCGCGCGCACTGCATGTGCGGTGTCGACAACGCGGTGCGCTCGGGCGCGTGCATCCGTCGCGCCTTGCGACGGCTCTGGATACAGCGCCGCGCAGTAGCGGAAAACGGATGCGTCATCGTCCAGTTGAACCTCGCCATCGGCAAGGAAGGCATGCAGCCGGACGGAGCCCGTTCTGCCCGAGCGCTGGATGGATTCCCAGATGGCAAGCGTGTGGGATGCGAGCGCGTCCGCGTCTGCGGGGCTGGTTGCGGACGAGGTATCGGGGACCACCAGTACGCGCGCGTGCGCGATGCGGCGGCGTTCGTATGACATGAGCCTGCCGTGGTGGGCGGTCTAGCGCCAGGCGATCGCGTTCACTTGGTCGCCGCGCTGGTAGGGGCGCACCAACGAGGTGTCGAGTTCGCTGGCGACCCGCGCACCGGGGCCGTCTTGCGCGAGCGTGGCCGCGCCCGCGGCATCGCTTGCATCCACGTTGGAGGGCGGGCGCAGAAGCTCGCCGTCCATGGCGGCGCGTGCGTTCGAGCACCACAGCCACAAGGGACCCGTTGTGGTGACGAGCTTGTCGCTCGCCTGGTAGACGCCGCGCTCACGGGGAGGCAGCCCAAGGGTCAACGTGGCGACGACGTGTCCCATCTGGTCGATACGTTTGTAGGTGATGTGCTCGCGGCGATCTGCGGATGCGCGGGCGATTCTGTGCACCATGCGGGCCGCCCTTGGCGCGCGCTCCGGTTTATCGCGCCATTTCTCGTCCAAAAACGCGGACAGCGCCACGCCAAGGGAGACGATGTGCGAAAGCAGGATCGCCAACGCGCCCGCCATGCACGCGTCCGAGCCTGTCTGCACGGCGGCAAGGTAGAGGCCGGCGCCCAGCACCGCCGCAGCGCATCCGTACGCCGTGGGCGAAAGGAAGGGCGGCGTATGTGCGGGACGGCGCTTCATGACGGGCTGCTCGGCGGGCTATTTGGCGTTGCCGGGCGCCGGTACCTGCTGCAGCACGCGGGCCAGCGCGTCGCGCTGCTGGTCGATGGTGGCGGTGCGGGCGTTCATGCTTGCGAAACGGATGCGGTGGGAGAGCACGGGCAGCGCCATGGCGCGGACGTCGCCGGGGTAGACAGCCTCTTGTCCCAGCGCCAGCGCGCGTACGCGGCTCATAGCGAGCAGCGCCAGGCCCGCGCGCGGCGAGGCACCCAGGGTTATCTGCGGGCTGGTGCGCGTGGCGTTCAGCAGGGCTACGGCGTAGTCCGCTACCTGCGGGGACACTTTGATCTGCGCGGCGATACGCGTGGCGGCAAGCAGCTCGTCGGTGGTGCAGACAGGTTCCAGGTTCGCAAGCGGGTCGTTGCCGCTGGGCGCCATCGCCATCTGCGCCTCCGCGGCGGGCGAGGGGTAGCCCAGGCTGATGCGCGTCATAAAGCGATCCAGCTGCGCCTCGGGCAGGGGATAGGTCCCCTCCATCTCGATGGGGTTCTGCGTGGCGATCACCAAATGCGGGCGCGGCAGCTCGCGCGTGACGCCGTCGACGGAGATGCGGCGCTCTTCCATGGCCTCCAGCATGGCGGCCTGCGCCTTGGGGTTGGCGCGGTTGACCTCGTCCGCAAGAACTACCTGAGAAAAGAGCGGTCCCGGGTGAAAGGTGAACTCCTGGGTCTGCTGGTTGAAGACAGAGACGCCGGTAAGGTCGCTGGGCAGCATGTCGGAGGTGAACTGGATGCGCACCATGTCGCACTGCACCGTGCGCGCCAGGGCGCGCGCCAGAGTGGTCTTGCCGGTGCCGGGTACGTCTTCTATCAGCAGGTGCCCGCCGGCGATCATGGTCATCACAGCTAGGTCGATCGCTGGGCGTCGGCAGCAAAGCACCTGCTCTAGGGCATCAGCTATGCGGGCGATAAGGTCGCGGGCAAAGCAAAGGTCCTCGTCCGAGACCACGCGCGTGGCGACGCGGGTTCCCGTGGCGGCGCGGCGCTCGGCAACGGGGTGGTTGCCCGCGCGGTCGGGCTGGTTGGATAGCGATCCAAGGTGCATCATATTCACTCCCAAGGGCTCCGGACGGCGCGGGGGCGGGCTGCCGACCGGAGTTGGTATTGTTGCGCAACATATAAGCATGATGCCCCATGGCGCGCGCGGGTATGCGCGCCAGCGCGTTCCTTAATGGGTTGGTAAATTGTTTGGAAGGCGCGCCCTTGGTCTCTTGCGGGGCGCATCATAAGGTCAATATGGGGCAGTGTGTGCTTTGCAGCGCCGATGGGGGAGGATGTATGGACGAGAACACGGTGCGGCGGCGCTCGATTGCGATACCGCGCTTGCAGCCGGTTGAGACCGATGCGGATATCGAGCGTTTGGCTAAGCTTGCGCATGAAATATGGTTTGAGTACTGGCCGGCGCATATTGGCGAGGCCCAGACGCGCTATATGGTCGAGCGCTTTCAGACCGCCGAGGCCATCCGTCGCGATATGGCAAGCTCTGCCTACGAGTACTGGTTTGTGCTCGCCCCGGATGATGGCCGCGTGGTTGGCTACACCGGCGGGCGCGCTGAGCCAAAGACCGGGCGCTTCTTCATCTCCAAGATCTACCTGCGCGCCTGCGAACGCGGCCGCCACTTCGCCAGCGGCGTGATCGCGTTTTACGAGGATCTGTGCCGCGAGCGCGGCCTGCGCGCCATGTACCTTACCGTCAACAAGGGCAACGTGCTGGGCATTCGCGCATACAAGGGCAACGGCTTTAAGGTCATCGACGCCGTCGAGACCGACATTGGCCAGGGCTTTGTTATGGACGATTACATTATGGAGAAGCGCGTGGACGAGGGCGCGCTGGGGTGGTGACTTACGCGCGCGTTTGACGCGAGTATGTGACGCTATCGATTGCTGGCAACCACCGCTTACAACCATCGTTACTAAGAAGGGTCCCGCGGGTTGTCTCAAGGAATGGGTATTCCGTGACAACCTGCGGGATCCTTGCGCTTATGCTAGCGGATCCTCGTCAAGGAAAAACTCGTCCAGAGAATCCTCGTCCAAAAACGGGTGTTACTCATCGCCAAAGCTGATGCCCAGGGCGCGAGCCTCGCGCACTAGGTCGCTTTGCGGGTCGACGTACTTGAGCTTGCCGGCGACCTCTTCAAGCGGCACGCGGCACATGCGGCCGTTGCGCTGGGCAACCATGAAGCCGTACTCGCCCTCAAGCGCACCCAGGGCAGCCTCGACGCCGCACTGGGACGCGAAGATGCGATCCTGGGCGTCGGGCGCGCCTCCGCGCTGGGTGTGACCGGGAATGGCGACGCGGGTCTCGCGGCCGGTCGCCTGCTCAATCTGGCGGGCCAGGTCGTAGGCGATGGAGGGGGAGGTGCGCTCGGCCAGCTTGGCCTTGTACTCCTTCTTGGACAGGGCGGCGTCCTGCTTGGAGATGGCGCCCTCTGCCACTACCACGATGGTGAAGCGGCTGCCGGTCTCCATGCGGCGCTCGATGGCTGCCTGCACGTTGGCGATGTCGTAGGGGATCTCTGGAATCAGGCAGACGTCCGCGCCGCCGGCGACGGCGGAGTATAGAGGAATCCAACCAACCTTGTGACCCATGATCTCGATGACAAAGACGCGACCGTGGCTGGACGCGGTGGTGTGGATGTCGTCGATGCAGCGGGTCGCGACCTCGACGGCGCTGGTGAAGCCAAAGGTGAGGTCGGTGCCAAAGGTATCGTTATCGATGGTTTTGGGCAGGGCGATAACGTTGAGGCCCTCTTCGCGCAGGCGGTTGGCGGTCTTAGTGGAGCCGTTGCCGCCCAGCATGAACAGGCAGTCCAGGCGCAGCTTCTGATAGGTCTTCACCATGGCGGGGACCTTCTCGACGCCGTCCTCCTCCGGGGTGTCCAGGCGCTTGAACGGCGTGCGGCTGGTGCCCAGAATGGTGCCGCCGCGGGTGAGGATGCCGCTGAAGTCGCTGGGTTTCATAAGGTCGTAGCGACCGTAGATAAGGCCCTGGTAGCCGTCCTTGAAACCGTAGATCTCAACGGGCTCGTGGGCGTTGTTGATCATGGTCTTGACGATGCCGCGCATGGTGGCGTTCAACGCCTGGCAGTCGCCGCCGCTGGTAAGAAGTCCAATCCTGGGCATGGTTCCTCCCCCAAGGGTTCAAATGGTGTGCGCCGGCGGCCTCGCGTTGGCGGGCGCTGTCGTGCGTGCTCAAGCGCGAGTTCAAGCGCGTGCTTAAGCCGCGTGCCGGCGTGGGCGCGCGGTTTGGTGCGGCGCCACTCTTGCAGATTCTTTCTAGTTTGGCACAAACCTTATGCTGCGTGGGGCGTTGGCGCCAATCTTGACGAGTTCCTGTTGGGGTTTTTACGCTCGCGTGCTGTCGAGGGCGAACGTAAGCGGGCGCGGGCGGCTGCGAGCGCGGGGTCGCGAGCGCGGGTTGCGGGCGCGGGCTTGCGGCGAGTGCCAAATAATGCGTTAGCGCGGAGGTTTGGCCAAATAGCAGCTTAGTGCGGTTCCAAAAGTGCCAAATAGTGCGTTAGTGCGGTTCGGGCGAGGTATAGTAAGGGTACCTTATGAATAGCGCTCTTAAATATCACCAGTTGGAGGGCTTGATCGGAGCTGCTCGATGAATAAGAAAATCGAGCTGGACTGCCTCCAAACCGCACTAACGCATTATTTGACCAAACCTCCGCACTAACGCGCTTTTTGACATTCCCTTCTCCCGGTTCCCGTGCTTCAGGATTTCTGCCGCACCCCCTAGCTCGCTTTTTGGCCTAGACCCCGCCTTGCGCGCCCTCGGCCCGGATCGACCGTCCGGAATGGCGGGCGGGAGACCATGCAGGCGTTTCGCGGTTCAGGTGCGATCCCCATGTTCAGCGCAGGCGATATGGACGATAATCAAGGACGGTCAACATGGCGCATCGACGCGCCGTGCGAGTTGTCCTGCAGCAAAACCCCGCCGTTCGGAGCGCGGGGTGCAAGCACCGCAGGTAGAAGGGGGACCATATGAATACAACACACGCCGCGGGCGGTCGTTACTATAGCGTGGACGCCGCGCGCTCGGATGAGGGATACGACGCTTCTGATGTGGAGACCGATTTCCTCGGCGAGGAGATCGATTTCGCAGAGGCGGAGCTCAATTCCGCCGACGACCTTGCGGCCGGTCCGGTGGGCGCGGGCGCGGACGAGGACGAGGACGTCGACCCCACGGACACGGAGATCGCGCGCGATATGCTCGACTTCATCGAGGCGAGTCCCAGCATGTTCCATTCCGCCGCGTCGATATGCGACTGGCTGGACGATGCCGGGTTCACCTATCTGCCAGAATTCACCGCGTGGGACCTCGAGCCGGGCGGGGCATACTACACCCAGCGCAACGGTTCAAGCGTCATCGCCTGGCAAGTGGGCGAGGGCGTCCCGGTGCCCGCCGCGGGCGCGCAGCAAGCGGACTTTCGCTTCGCAGACGAGCTCGATCGCCCCGCGTATCACTTCCAAGTCGCCGCGTCGCACGCCGACTCGCCCACGTTCAAGGTCAAGGCGGTGCCGGAGCTGGACGGCGCGGGCGAATCGCTGCGTCTCAACGTCGAAGCGTACGGCGGCATGATCGACTACAGCTGGTTCGACCGTCCGCTGGGCCTGGCTGGCCGCGTGCTGGTGCGTGAAGATGTGGACGAGCGGGGCGCGGATGGCGCTACCGGCGCGGATGGCGCTGCCGACGCGGACGCCGCCGTCACGCCGGTGGCGATCCACAGCCGCCTGCTGTTCATCGACCGTCCCGTCGCCATCATCCCAAGCCTCGCCATCCACATGGATCGCGAGGTCAACAAGGGCTTCGCGCCCAATCGCCAGGTCGATCTCTGCCCGCTGTTCTCCGCGGGCGAGCTCAAGGCCGGCGCGTTCGACGCCCTCGTTGCCCGCGAGCTGGGCGTGCGTCCGGATCAAGTGCTTGCGCGCGACCTGTTCCTGGTGAACCTGCAGCCCGCGCAGGTCTGGGGCGAGGGCGAGGAGTTCGTCAGCTCCCCGCGCTTGGATGACCTTATGTGCGCCTATACCTCGTTGAGCGCATTTTTGCAGGTAGGGGCACCACTAGAGAACCGCATCTCCGTGTACTGCTGTTTTGATAACGAGGAGGTTGGTTCTAACACCAAGCAGGGCGCCATGTCCACATTGCTGCGCGACACGCTGGAACGCATCAACCAGTCGCTGGGCTTCTCGTCCCAAGACCTGCGCCGAGCGCTCGCCGTATCGTTCATGGTGAGCTGCGACAACGCGCACGCCGTGCACCCCAACCGTCCCGAGCGCGCGGACGAGCGCAACCGCTGCATGCTCAACGGCGGGCTGGTGATCAAAGAGGCGGCAAACCAGGCGTACTGCACGGACGCCTTCAGCCGCGCGGTTTTCGCGGCGCTGCTCGACCGCGCCGGCGTCCCGCGCCAGACCTTTGCCAACAAGAGCGACATGGCGGGTGGCTCCACGCTGGGCAACCTTTCAAATATGCAGGTCAGCATGCATGGCGTGGATGTAGGTTGCGCGCAGCTGGCCATGCACTCGTCCTATGAGACGGCCGGCGCCCGCGACGTCGCGCACGCCATCGCGGCGTTCGAGGCGTTCTACGAGGCCGATGTGCATATCGACGGGGCGCAGGCGGCGTTGCTGGCGTAAGCGCTGCGACAGGCGTAACGGATCTTGGCGCGCCGCGGCGATTCGCAGCGCCGGTGGTATCCATGTGGGAAAAACCAATGCGAAACGGGGGAGACCGTGCATATCAAGAAGGCGGCGATTATCGGCAAGGGCGCGGTGGGGTTGCTGTACGGCAGCCTCATCGCGCGCAACATCGGTCCGGGCGCGGTCGAGTATGTTATGGACGATGACCGGCTGGCCCGCCATGCGGAAGACGCCGTTACCATCAACGGCCGTCCGTGCCGCATCCGCACCGTGGGCGCCTCGATCGCCGCGGAAGAGGAGCCGGTCGACCTGCTGATTCTGGCGATCAAGGCGACCGGACTTGAGCAGGCGCTCGTCACCATGGAGAGCTGCGTGGGCCCTCAGACGCGCATCATCTCGCTGCTCAACGGCATCACCAGCGAAGAGGCGATCGCCCGGCGCTTTGGGTGGGAGAACACGGTGCTCAGCGTGGCGCGGGGCATGGACGCCGTCTTTATCGACAACGCGCTCACCTATACGCATCCGGGCGAGATTCGGCTTGGCCCCGCGCCGGCAACCGCCCCGGGCGTGGTTGACCAGATCGCGGACTTTTTGGCCCGCGCGGGCATTTCGCATGCGATCGAGGCGGACATTCGCCGTCGGCAGTGGGTCAAGTTCATGCTCAACGTGGGCCTCAACCAAACGTGCATGGTCTTTGGCGGCACGTACGGCAGCATCGTGGCGCCGGGCGAGCAAAACCGCTGCTTCATCGCCGCCATGCGCGAGGCGATCGCCGTGGCGCGCGCGGAGGGCGTTGATTTGGACGAGGACGACCTGTTGCAAATGGTCTCTATGGTGGAATCGCTCGACCCTGCCGGCATGCCGTCTATGGCGCAGGACCGCATCAATCGCAAGCGCTCGGAGGTCGACCAGTTCGCCGGCACCGTTATTCGCCTGGCGGACCGCCACGGCATCCTGGTGCCGCAGAACCGCTATCTCTATAGTCGTGTCGCCCAGATAGAGGCGGCGTATATGGACGAGTTGGACGAGGGGCTTCGCTGGGAATGATGTACGGTGCTTTGTGCTGAGGTTGGGCGTATGCCCTCCGCACGGCCATGCTCCTTGGGGTTTTGTGTATTATCTAGTGGTTAGCATTACCATCCAGCCGGGGTGCGCCCGGAGCTTTCGAAGGGATTTCCATGATCAAGGAGATTGTTCACGATCAGATTCTGCTGTCGCAGGTTGCCGAGCCGGCCACCGCTGAGGACGCCGCCGTCGCCCAGGACCTCATCGACACCATGAACTCGCTGGAGGACTGCGCCTGCCTGGCCGCCAACCAGATCGGCGTGAACAAGGCCATCGTCGCCTACGAGCAGAAGGGCCACGTCTTTGTCCTCTACAACCCCAAGATCATGGCCGGCATGAAGCCGTTCAAGACCATGGAGGGCTGCCTGAGCCTGGAGACCACCTCCAACGTCAAGCGCTTCCAGACCGTTCGCGTCGCGTTCCAGGAGCTGGTGGGCGATCAGCTGGTGCCACGCACCCGCACCTTCCAGGATTGGACCGCCCAGTGCGTCCAGCACGGTATCGACCACTGCCAGGGCAAGCTGGTCTAGCCTGGGCGCATACGCATGCGAGGCGCTTTCGCGCGCTCAAAATGAATTGCTTAAAGGGTCCGCCCGGTTCTGCCTGAGCCGAGCGGACCTCTTTTATAGCTATAGCACGTGGTTGCGCAGGGGCTCGCCCGCGGTAAGGTGCGCTAGGTTCTCCGCTGCGATCGCGGCGATGTTGTCCAGCACCACGGGTAGGTGGAAGTTGCCGGAGATATGAGGTGTGATCAACACGCCCGGCGCGTTCCATAGCGGGTGGTCTGCCGGCAGGGGCTCGGGCGCGGTTGCGTCTCATGCGTAATGGTACCGCTGCCGCCCGCGTGTAAAGCGGCGACCCTTAGCGCGGCGCGGGGAGTTTACCTGCCGATGATGGGCGCGCGATCTTGGGCGTTCGCTGGGCGAACAGGCCGTGTCGGTTGCAGAACAGGTAGATGGTGCCCGGACCCGTGATATGGAAGCGCGCCTGCGCCTGCATTTCCGGATAGAGCTTCTTGAGGTGGAGTCCGTCTGTGGTGACGTAGGCGGCAAAGCTGATGAAATGCTGTTTTGTCATTGGGTGGTCCAGCGTCACGTACCAATCGTCCTCTATCCGCTCGATGGTAAACGCGTGCGCGTCATCCGGCACCTCGGGCTCTTGGGGCAGCAGCTGGCTTCCGCAGCAGCTAAACGACCCCTCGCCCATGGCATGGAGCACGTTGCCGCAGATGGGGCACACGTAAAAGCAGCTGCGCGCCATGTTGCCCGCGCGGTTGGCGTTTTGGCGCACGTCGCCGCTCAAAAGCTCTGCCACGGAGACGCCCAGCGCGGTGGCCAGGCCTTCTATCAGCGAAATGTCCGGCAGGCCGCGCCCGGACTCCCATTTTGACACGGCTTTGTCCGTCACGCCCACGGCGCATGCGAGCTCGCGCTGGGTAAGTGCGCGCGCCTCGCGCAGGGTGCGTATGGTATCTGCTGCTAGATAGGTGTTCACGGATGCCTCCTGTAAGGTGAAAGTGGTGGGGTGATCCCGGCGAATACCGGCAAGGTTGGTTTGCGCTTTGTCGGTGGTCAACATCGATGCTCGCCGACCATTATGCTGGCGTCCGCGACCGCGTGCCACCTACGCTGCGTAGACTTGGGTTCCATCGCAACGCCGTGGAGTGCCGTTACGCCGTTGGCGGTTTCTCAGCTTTTCCTCAGGTTGGTCGCGTATCTTGTAGGGTGAGCATTTGGACGAGGAAATTGTCCAAGGATTTGTCCAAAGGCGCGCGGTGGTCTACGAAGCGAGCGAAGCTTGCGGCCAGGCCGTCTGCGCAAGGGAAAGGGGCGTGACGCGCCATGAGGGTGTTGCTGGTAGAAGATGCGCCGCGCCTGGCGCAGGCCGTGGCGGAGATTCTGCGCGGCGAGCGCTATCTGGTGGACGTCGCGTCAACGCGCACGCAGGCGGAGACGCTGGCTGCGACGGGCGCCTACGACATGATCTTGCTCGACATCATGTTGCCGGACGGAAGCGGCATCGACGTGCTGCGCGGGTTGCGCGCCGCGGGCGACGCCACGCCGGTGATCTTGCTGACCGCGCGCGATGCGGTGGCGGATCGCGTGGCCGGGCTCGATGCCGGTGCGGACGATTACCTGCCCAAGCCGTTTCACGCCAGCGAGCTCCTTGCCCGCATGCGCGCCCTGCTGCGCCGTCCGCGTGAGATTGTGGAGGATGGCTCGCTTGCGGCGGCGGGCTTGGTGCTAGATGCGCGCTCTTTCATCGTCCGCGCCATACCTGACGGCGAAGGCGACGACGTCGAACTTACCCCTAAAGAGGCGGCGCTGCTCGAGGCGCTTATGCGCGCGGGCGGGCGCGTGGTGGCAAAAGATGCCCTTGCTGCTCGCGTGTGGGGACCGTATGCGACGGGTGCGGGGAACCGCCTGGAGGTGTTGATGCACGCGCTGCGCGAAAAGATCTCCAGAACCGGCGTGCCCGCATCCATAGATACGGTGCGCGGCGCTGGTTATAGGTTGCATGAGAAATGAGGTGGTGTTATGTTCGGCGCAAAAAGACCGCTCGCAAGACCGCTCGCGTGCGCGTGCCCGGCCATCTGGCAAAGACGCGTCGCAGCCTTATTCTGCTTTCTAGTGCGCTTACCTGCGCGATTTTGGTTATCTGCCTGGTGGGTGCGTGGGGCATCGCCGCGCGCACGTCACGCCAGGGCAACATCGCTGCCATGAGTGACGTGGTCGCCAACAGCTTGGAGCTTACGCCGCAGGCGCTGCAGGGCGGCGCCCCTACGGTTGACCGGGCGCTGGCGTACGCGGCGTCGCAAGACGCGGGCGCGCATGGGTCGGCTAGCTACGCGGCGGCGATTAAGTCGGAAGACCGCACGTCACCGGGGCTAGTCGCGGCATGGCGCCCCTTTGTGCTGCTGGAGCTGGCGGATGGAACCGTGAAGTTTGCGATCGCTCCGCAGTGGGGCGAGCCGCAAGAGGCCATCATGAGCCGCGATGACGCGGTCGGGCTGGTGCAGGGGGCGCTCGATACCGTGCGCGGGCGCGTGACCGCCGCGCGGGGTTCGCGTGCGGCCTCGCGTGAGGCGACCCACACGGCTCAGGCCGGTCCCACCACCTGGCTGTGGAGCACCTACGTGCTCTGCGTCAACTCCAGGGGCATGGGGAACCCCGGCGGCGATGTAGTGAGTTTTTATGAGGACGATGACCTGGACCGCTATGCGGACGAGGGCCTTATCGCGGCGCGCGCCTACGTGTTTGTGGACCAGACGCCCGCTTTGACCAATCTGACCAGCCTTGCCGTCGCGCTGGCTGCAGTGGGCGCGGTGGGTTGCGTGCTGCTGGTGCTGGTGTGCCGCGCGGTGATTGGCCGCGCTCTGGTCCCGGCTGCCGATGCGTGGGAGGCGCAGCAGCGTTTTGTGGGCCGCGCCTCCCATGAGCTCAAGACGCCCCTGGCATCGCTGACGTCTGCCTTGGACGTGCTGGACGCGCACGCGGACCAAACCGTGGCCTCGCAGAAGCGCTGGCTTTCCAACATGCGAGAAGATGTGGACCAAATGGCGGGTATGGCTTGCAGACTGTTGGGCGCGCTGGACCCCGGCGTGGACGTGGATGCTGACGTAGGCGCGGGCGCCGATGCGGATGCGGGCCCCGGCGCGGATCCCGCGGGCTCCGCTACAAGTTCCGCCACGCCACCCGCGGTGAATGGGGAGGAACTGTGAAGTTCTTCGTCCAATAATCCAAGGCGTTGGCCCAGACGTAACGTCGTAGTTTTGAATGCCAATCAGACGGCACCCCGCGTGCCGTGCGATCACGTGCGGGCCGTTGCAGCAACATGCGGCCCGCGAACACGTTGTCAAAGCGGCGCGCCCGGCGAATTTGGCGCGACTGTCTGATTGGAAGGAGACCCTATGTTCAAAGGCGCGGTTCTGCGGTACCTGCTGTCCGATGCGCTCTCGCTCATCGGCAACTCGATCGCCGGCGTGGTGCTGCCTTTGGTCCTGCTCGCGCGCACGGGCGACGTGCTGGCGGCGGGTTCGTTGGCGCTGATCTGCGCGGTGCCGCGTTGGTGACGCTGACGCTGCCGCGTTCCGTAGGCGAGGTGTCCTCGTCCAACGATGCCACCGCTGCCTGCAACGGGGATGTGACTAGCGATGAAGCATCCATCCCCGCCGGTGTTGACGCTGCTCCCGCCGCTCCCAAGAAAGCGGGCATGCTTGCCGCCGCCAAGTCCGTGCTGGTCGACCGCCTATACCGCGCTCGCCCACGTCATGACTCGCAGGCGCTGGCTGGTGGTGTCGCTGTTGGGTATGGCGGCATCCGCCTGCGTGCTGGGGCGGTTCCCTGAGCTGCCGGTGCTGCTCGCCGCCGCGGCGGTGCTGGGCCTGTTTGCCGGTCCGGCGTCCGCCCTGCTGGGCTTCTTCGCGTTCGACCGCGTGCCGGACGATCGCCGCGGCTCTGCCATGGGCACGCTGAACGCCCTGTACCTGGTGGTTGCGCCCGCCGGCGCGTTTGTCGGTTCGGTGCTGATCTCCACGGCGCAGATCGGCGGTGCCGGCCTGGTGCTTACCGGCGCATGGGTGGTGGTGACCGCGCTCGCCCTCACCGCACGCCCGCTGCGCCATCTGGACGCCCGCATTGGGTAAGAACCTGGGTATCCTGCCTGCGCAAGGGGGCATAAACTAGTCCTAACCGCCGGCGTGGATTGCGTCTGGCGCCGGTGGAAAGGGGAGACCTTGAGAAGCAACGAGCTGGCAAAGCTTGCCGGCGTTACCGTGCGCACGCTGCGCCACTACCACGCGATCGGCCTGTTGGACGAGCCGCCGCGCCAGGCTAACGGTTACCGCGACTACCGCCCGGAGGATCTGCTGCGCGTGCTACGCATCCGCCAACTCGCCTCGCTGGGCTTTCCCTTGGACCAGGTTGCCGGCATGTTGGACGAGCTCGATGCGGAGCGCTCCCAGCGCGAGCCTCGGCTCCCGGCGGATCAGCCCACCGCGGACGATATCCTCGCGGAGCTGGATGCCGCCCTACAGAAGCGGATCGAGCACCTGCAGCGCCAGCGTCGTGTCATCGCCCATCTGCGCACCCAAAACCTTGCCGCGGATTTTCCGGAGCGTGCCGCAGGGGCGCTCGCCGCGATGGGTCGCCTCGCCCGCGTCGCGGACGAGCCCGGCTTTATGGGCCTCGCCCTCAGCGATGCCGACCAGCTGGCCATGGGGATCGCCGCGCACCTGTATTCAGAAGGCGAGCTCGCGGAGATCGAGCGCGTGTTCAACGCGATTGTGGATCGCGATTACGTGGACGAGTACCGAAAGATCAGCCGCGCGGTCAACGTGCTTCCGGCGGACGCCCCCGCGCCGCAGCGCCAGGCTGCCGTGGATGCGTGCGTGGGCTTTCTTTCCAAGTTGATCGACTGCTTCGATCCCCAAAACTGGCTGCGCGCGGATAAGGATTACGAGGTGCTGTTGGATCGCACCGCGAGTGAATCGTTCAACAGCGCGCAGATAGACGTCTCCGAGCAGATTTTCGGCGAGTTCGCGCGCATCCTCGTGCGTCGTCGGGACGGGGAGGGGGATTGCGGATGACCGGGCGCGGTTCGAGAGAATCCTCTGCGTCCGGCGCTGCCGCAGTTGCGCTCGCAAGCATGGCGGGCATCGCCGCCGCAACGGCCTCTTTTGCGTGGGCGCGCTGGTCCAACTGGTCTATCCAGCGCACGGATGTAGAGGTGGCATCGCAGCGCCTGCCGCAGGCGTTCGACCGCATGCGCATCGTCCACGTCTCGGACCTGCACAATGCTGAATTTGGCCCAAACAACGCGCGCCTGCTCCACGCGATTCGCCGCGCCGCGCCGGACGCCATCTTTATCACCGGCGACCTGGTTGATTCTCGCCAAACGCGCGCGGAGGTCGCGGTACGCTTTGTCGCCGCGGCGGCGCGCATCGCGCCCGTGTATTACGTACCGGGCAACCATGAGTCGCGTTTGGACGAGTATCCGCAGATAGAGGCTTCTCTTAAACGTGTTGGCGCGACCGTGCTGGCGAACCGTTCCGTGTGCCTTGTCCGCGACGGCGAGTACGTGCGCGTCGCGGGCGTTATGGACCCGGCGTTCACCGCACCGCATGCCCGCGGGCTGGCCGCATCCGTTATGGAGAGGAATCTTTCATGCGCGCTGCGGTGTACAGAGGATGGTGGCCGTGCGTTCACGCTGCTGCTCACGCATCGTCCCGAGCTGTTGCCCGTATATGCCTGCTGCCATATCGACGTCGCGTTCGCGGGACATGCCCATGGCGGCCAGGTTCGCGTGCCGGGCGTGGGCGGCCTTTTCGCCCCTAGCCAGGGCGTGCTGCCAAAGCTCACCGAGGGCGTTCACGTTATGGGTCGGACGCAGTTGGTGGTGAGCCGCGGTCTGGGTCCCAGCGTGGTGCCCATGCGGGTGAACAACCGTCCCGAGCTGGTCGTGGTCGATTTGCGTAGCGCTTCGGAGGATTCTCGTCCATAGAGCGCGGCGAATGGGGACTACGGGCAAAGCGGTTTGCCAAATGAAATAAAGGGCGCCCGCCGGGGGTTTTAAACCGGCGGGCTCCCTTGTGCTGGCGCGTTATGTTGATGGGTGGCCGTCCGCTAGTGATGGCAGGCGTGCTCCGGACCCATGGCGACAAGCTCGCCGGCGGCGGCGCGGCGGGCGACGTCTCCCACCAGCGGGGTCTCGGCATCATACAGCACGGTGATGCCGGCGGCGGCGAAGCCCTGCATGGGACGCATACCCATACCGGCGGCGATAATGGCGTCGATGCCGGCGTCTGCCAGGATACCGACGGGCCTCATGCAGCCGCCCTCCTCGTGCGGGGGGTTGTCGATGATCTCGGTACCGGTGATCTCGCCATTCTCGATGGTGACGATGGTGAAGCAGTCGGCGTGGCCAAAGTGGCCGGAGCGCTGGGCCTCAAGGCCGCCTTCGCCAAGGGAGGGGACTGCGAGCTTCATGTGAGAACCGCCTTTCATGCTGGTTGCTATGCTGATAGTCCCATGGTAACGCTAATTCTCCTATTAATCCCCGTATTGTGCGGGATTACATAAGCCGGCTTGATTGTCTTCGCGCCGGTCATTTGATCCTCGCCTGCGCCCTTGCGCGCGCCTTGTCCCTGCGCGGCATCTGCCTTCCGTCTTCAACCTTACAAAAGCGCAAGAGGACTGTAAGCCAAATCGATGGTTCCCCAACCCCGATCTTGCGAGTATAGGAGTTGCAAAAAGACAACCACCGCGGCGAGCGCGGCTACCAGGGGGAGGAACCATGGACTTCATGAACGAATACGTAAACGGCCAGCTTGCGAACCCCCAGTTCGTCAACCCGTACGAGGAAGCCGCAACCTACGAGCGCGCCGAGCGCACCGGCAAGAGCCGCCGATTGAGCGATGCACTGGTCTCCATACTCGCGATGGCGGTGCTTTGCATCGGCGCCGTGTCCGTTCTCTCCAAGCTGGGAAGGTAGCGCACATCGATGGGCTTCATCCTAAGCTTTACCGATAAGTTCGTCGCGGCGCTCTCGCTGTGGCCATTTGCTTCTTTTATGCTTACGCTGCCCATTTTGGCGTATCTCTACCACCGCGACGGGCGCCTCAAGGTTTGGTCCGCGGCCGGCGCGTACCTTGTCGTTCTCTACTTTTTGGGCCTTGGGTGCTTCACGCTGTATCCGCTACCAAGCGGAACCGAGGGGCTGGGCATCACCTACGGCATCGCGCCGCAGCTCAACCCCATAGCGTTTGTGGGCGATATCTACCGCGACGGAATCACGGCGGTGCTGCAGATCGTCATGAACGTGGTGCTCTTTGTGCCGTTGGGCTTCATCGCGTCCAGGGCGTTTCGCATGCGTTTCCAAACAACGCTGCTGCTTGGCTTTGCGACTTCGCTTTTGATCGAGACGGCGCAGCTCACAGGCTTCTTTTGGCTGTATCCTTACGCCTACCGCACCTTTGACGTGTGCGACCTCATGTGGAACACGGGTGGTGCCGTCGCGGGGTGGTGGGCTGCCCGACTGCTTGCCCGCGTGCTTCCGCAGGCGCAGCGCGACGAGGATTCCATCACCACATCGCCCGGCTTTGTCCGCCGCAGCGTGGCGTTCATGCTCGATGGGATCATAGTGCTTGTGGCCACGTTGTGCGTGTGGTCGCTGATCATCTTGGTGGCCCCTATCGGGCTGGACGCCCGCTTTGTAGAGGGCTCCGGCATGGTGTGGATCATGCTCGGCGTTTTCACCATCGTCCAGTTCTTTATTCCGCTGGCAAACCGGGGAAAGACGCCCGGCGGCTCCTTTGTGCGCATGACCTGCGAAACCAAAGAGCGTGGACCTATCAGGCGCGTGGTCTTTCTTGTAGTGCGCCTGGTTTTCATCGTCGGCGCATGCATGTACGCGCCGTTGGCGATGCCGCTTCTGGGCCTGTTTTTCTTTATCGCGCACCGTATGCCGTACGACTATCTGTAGAGTGGTCCAGGTCAACGCGGGGCCGCATCCTTGCGAACCGCCAAGCGACGTATGCCTCGCCATATGGCCTAATACTGTGGCGCTTTCAATCCCCCTCAACAAAAGACCTTGCAGGCGCTATGATTACCAAGAAATTACCTAGGCTAACATTGCGCCGCGGCCGCCCAATCGCCTGCGTCCGGCGCTTTTGGCCTGTTGCATACGTTGGGGGAGTGGACGAGTCGAATGAACCAAGAAGAGCTTCAGCATAGAAGCCAAGATAGCAATGAAGGAGCTAGCGGGCAGAGTGCTCGAACCGCGCAAACGGAGGCCGCGCCGGTTGCGCCTGTGGCCTGCGATTGGCCGCTCAGGCTCGACAAGCTTCCCATTGGCAAGGACGCCGTGGTGGCAACGGTCGATTCGGACGACCAGTCCCTGCGCCAGCACATCCTCGACATGGGCCTTACCCCCGGCACCGAGGTCACCATGATGAAGTACGCCCCCATGGGCGATCCCATCGAGATCCGTCTGCGCGGCTACGAACTCACCCTGCGTCGGGCGGACGCCGCGCGCATCACGCTCGAGAACATCCATGATGCGCACGCGGAGCAGCGCGAGCAGGTCCATGGCGGCTCCACCGCGCACCCCGCGCTGGGCGAGAAGACCTATCGCCCGCGTCCCGGCGAGCACCCCGTTCCCGCGGGCGATCCGCTGGAGTTCGCGCTGGCGGGCAACCAAAACTGCGGAAAGACCACGCTGTTCAACCAGCTCACGGGCTCTAACCAGCATGTGGGCAACTTCCCCGGCGTCACGGTCGACCGCAAGGACGGCCAGATCAAGGGACATCCCGAGGCCGTCATCACGGACCTGCCCGGCATCTACTCGCTGTCGCCCTATACCAGCGAGGAGGTCGTCAGCCGCAACTTCATTCTCACCGCGCGCCCAGATGCCATCATCAATATCGTCGACGCCACCAATATCGAGCGCAACCTCTACCTCACCATGCAGCTTATGGAGCTCGACCGCCCCATGGTCCTCGCCCTCAACATGATGGACGAGGTCGCGGCAAACGGCGGCACCATCGACGTCAACCTGCTCGAGAGCATGCTCGGCATCCCCGTGGTCCCCATTTCCGCTGCCAAGAACGAGGGCACCGGCGAGCTGGTCGAGCACGCCCTGCACGTGGCGCGCCATCGCGAGCGCCCCGGCCGCCTGGACTTCTGCTCTGCGGACGGTCCGGATGCAGGCGCCCTGCACCGCTGTATTCACTCGGTCGCGCATCTGATCGAGGACCACGCCAAGCGCGCCGGCATCCCCTTGCGCTTCGCGGCGACCAAGCTGGTCGAGGGTGATGAGCTGGTGCGCCAGGCCCTGCATTTGGACGAGAACGAGCTGGACGCGCTCGAGCACATCATCTCGCAGATGGAGGAGGAGTCCGGCAAGGACCGCCTCTCCGCCCTGTCTGACATGCGCTTCGCTTTCATCGGAGAGGTCTGCCGCCGCTGCGTGGTCAAGCCGCGCGAGAGCCGCGAGCACCTGAGGTCGCTCGCCATCGACCGTATTCTCACGGGCCGCTTCACGGCGTTTCCCTCGTTCCTCGTCATCATGGGTCTGGTCTTCTGGCTTACGTTCGGCGTGATTGGCGCATGGCTGCAAGGCCTTATGGAAGAAGCGGTCGCCGCGCTCACAACGCTGGCGGACTCCGGCCTGGCCGCCTGGGGCGTCAACCCGGTGGTGCACTCGCTCATCATCGACGGCATCTTCGCCGGCGTGGGCAGCGTGCTTTCCTTCTTGCCGCTCATCGTGGTGCTCTTCTTGTTCCTCTCCATGCTCGAAGACTCCGGCTACATGGCACGCGTCGCCTTTGTAATGGACAAGGTGCTGCGCCGCTTTGGCCTTTCTGGACGCAGCTTCGTACCCATGCTGGTGGGCTTTGGCTGCAGCGTTCCCGCCATCATGTCCACCCGCACCCTGCCCTCCGAGCATGATCGCAAGATGACCATCATGCTCACGCCGTTCATGAGCTGCTCGGCAAAGCTGCCTGTATACGGCCTGCTCACCGCCGCGTTCTTTGGACGAGGATCCGTTCTTGCGATGGTGTCCCTCTATATCCTGGGCATCGTTGTGGGCATGCTGGTGGCGCTTATCTTCAAGAACACCGCGTTCAAGGGCGAGCCCGTGCCGTTCATCATGGAGCTGCCCAACTACCGCCTTCCCAGTGCCAAGACCACCGTCATGCTGGCGTGGGACAAGGCCAAGGACTTCATCACGCGTGCGTTCACTATCATCTTCGCCGCCAGCGTGGTCATCTGGTTCCTGCAAACGTTTGACTTCCAGCTCAACGTGGTCACCGATCAGGCCGACAGCTTGCTCGCCGGCTTGGGTGGCTTGCTCGCGCCCATCTTCGCCCCGCTGGGCTTTGGCGATTGGCGCGCATCCACCGCGCTGGTCACGGGCCTGCTTGCAAAGGAGAGCGTTATCTCCACGCTTTCGGTCCTGTTGGGTACCGAGTCCGCCTCCGCGCTCACGGCCCTGTTCACCCCGCTTGCGGCATATACCTTCTTGGTATTCACGCTGCTCTACCCGCCCTGCGTCGCCGCTATAGGCGCGGTTAAAAACGAGCTGGGCGCCAAGTGGGCGCTCGCCGTGTTCGCGCTGCAAGTGGCCGTCGCCTGGATCATCGCCTTCGCGGTCCACGCGATTGGAATGGCGCTGGGGTTGATGTAGGGGGTTGGCGTCTGCGGCGGTTTCTCGTTTGTTGCAGGCGCAGAAATGCACGGTAAGGAAAAGGCCCACCGGCTTATCTAAGGGATGTTCTGAGACGCGCGAAGCGCGGCGAACACATCCATTAGGTAAGACCGGTGGGCCTTGCTTTTTAGGTATTACTCGTCCTACTGCTGCTGAGCCAGAAGCGCCTCGACCTCGCCGCGCGTGGGCATGGACGGAATGGCTCCTCGTCCGCGAACGCAAAGCGATGCGACGGCGTTGCCAAAGCGGGCGAAGCCGCAAGCCTGCTCAAGCGTGACGTCTGCCGCATCGACGCCGCTCTCGCAGAAAGCGGTGAGGAAGCCGCCCCAGAACGAGTCGCCCGCTCCGGTGGTATCGACGATATCGGTGGGGAAGCCCTCGACGTAGGCGCCGCCCTGGGCGCAGCGAACGTAGGCTCCAGCGCCGCCAAGGGTGACTACGGCGACCTTTACGCCCTTCTCGAGCAGGGTCTCCGCCGCCTTCTCGGGGTGACGGGTACCGGTGAGCAGCTCGCATTCCTCGTCCGAGATCTTCATAAGGTCCATGCGGTTGACGATGGAGCGCATCTGCAGCTGGGCGACCTGCGCGGACGCCCACAGGCTGCTGCGGTAGTTGGGATCATAGGAGAGCACGCAGCCGGCTTCGCGGGCGCGGTCGAGCGCGGCCAGGGTGGCACCGCGAGCGGGCTCGTTGGTGAGCGAGAGCGATCCCACGTGGAAGACGCGGGTTGCGTCGATGACGTCGAGCGCGAGTTCGCGGGCGTTTAGGCAGGTGTCCGCGCCGGGCTTGCGGGCGAAGGAGAATGCGCGCTCGCCGCGCTCGTCCAAAGCTACAAACGCCAGGGTGGTGAACACGTTGGGGTCCAGGATGAGGCCGGTGGTATCGACGCCTTCGCCGGCGAGGGTGTCACGCAGGAAGGCGCCATGCATATCGTCGCCCACCTTGCCTATGAACGCGGTGGTAGCGCCGAGCTTGCGGGCGGCGACCAGGACGTTTGCGGGCGCGCCGCCGGGGTTGCGCTCGAACATCTTCTGGCCGTTTTGCGAGGTGCCCACCTCGGTGAAGTCGATGAGGAGCTCGCCCAGGGCGGTAATGGAATACTTGGAGGCCATGTGCATCCTTTCTCGTAACGTGTCTTTGTAATTGCCTACTTGGATGATATGACGGAGGAGGGGTTTGCGCGTGTAGCGATGCTGTTAATACGTACCCTCCATACCGTCGCCCATGGGCCAGACGCGGGTTGCCTCGGCGGTTCCCTTGATGGCGATGCCGAGCTGGTCTGCTGTGGGGAACCAACGGGTGGAGAAGACCTCCCGGCCGTTGTTGGCGAAGATCTCGAGAGCGGAGTTGTCTACCAGGACGCGCAGGTTTTCAAGCGCCTTGACGTTGACGCTGCGCGTCTGGCGACCGCGGCCGATGCCTTGCGCGCCGCCGTCAAAGCTGAGGGTGAGCTCGCCGTCCGCGAAGGCGATGCGAGCCGCGCCATCGAGCGCGAGGTCGAAGGGGCCGCTGATGCCATCGACGACGATGTCTGCTCGGTGGGCGGACAGGGTTGCCGTGCGGGTCTGCGCCGGGGCGTTGTCAGCCTGCGCGAAGGGGACCTGCTCGCCGCGGAGCTGTTCGAGTTCGGGAGCGGGCGCCATCGCGACTACGCCGTCCTCGCAGCGGGTGAGCACGCGCGGCACGGTGAGGCAGTGGATCCAGTCAAGGTTGTCCGGCGCGGAGTCGAACGGCGGCTCGGGCAGGCCCATCCAGCCGATGAGGATGGTGCGGCCCTGGGGGTCGGTGAAGGTTTGCGGAGCATAGAAGTCGAAGCCAAAGTCCCATCGGCGGAAGAGCGCGGGGCTGACGCGATCGCAGCCGATGAGCTTGATCGCGGCGGGCAGCGGGATGTAGCCAGACTGGTCGCGCAGGCCGTTTGCCCAGGGGAGCTCTGCCATGCCCTGCGGGCAGAAGGACAGGTACTCGAAGCCGTCGAGCGCGATGCGATCCGGGCACTCCCACATAAAGCCAAAGTGAGATGTGGGGCGAATGGTCGAGGCGGTGGTCCAGCTAAGGCCGTCTTGCGACTCCATGATGAGCGCAAGGCCCTCATCGTCCATATCGCGAGCACCCAGAAGCATGTGCAGGCTGCCGTCTTGACTCCACACCTTGGGGTCGCGCACATGGCAGCTGCAGAAGTCCGGATAGTCTGCGTTGCGCAGCAGCACCTGCTTTTCGCCCAGGTCAAAGCCATCGGTGGTTTCGATGAGAATCTCATTCGCTTGGCGGCCGGAGTAGATGTAGTCATGGGCGCCGGGCTCTTTGACGTTGCCGGTGTAGTACAGGCGCAAAAGGTCGCCGCCGTCCGCGCCACCGCCGGGGACGATGTAGGCCGATCCGGAGTACGCGCCGTTGGCATCTTCTGGAATGTCCTGGTGGATGACCATGCCGTGGTGCGTCCAGTGAACCAGGTCCGGGCTGGTGGCGTGGCCCCAGCCGCGCTCGCTGCCGTTTGGCCAATCCGGGCTGTACTGATGGAAGACGTGGTAGAGGCCCTTGAAATAGCACAGGCCGTTGGGATCGTTAACCCAGCCGGTGGGAGGCATGAGGTGGAATCCCATACGCCAGCGATTGGTTGTCATTGTGCGTGCTCCTTTATTTTTAAAGCGGGGTGAGAGTTGTTTGGGCGGGCGCGAACGCGCTCCTACAGTTGTGCGTTGCCGGCTTAGAGCGATACCGCATCGGAAAGCCGATCGGGCTTGGCGATGCGGTATCTAAGAAGGGGCTACGATTGGCTTTACGCCTCAACGGGGTCTTTGTAGAGAATGAAGGACACGGCGAAGGCGACGATTGCCGTGGCGGCGAACATGATGATGTACTGCAGCGGCTGGTTGAGGCACAGCAGGATGCCGAAGATGCCCGTGACGCCCGTGCCAGTGGCACCAAGCTGGGTGATGGAGCAGATGAGGGCTCCTACTGCGGCGCCGATGCAGCCGCCGATGAAGGGCTTGACGAAGCGGAGGTTCACGCCGAAGATGGCGGGCTCGGTGATGCCCATGAAGGCGGAGAGGGCGGAGGGGGCTGCGAGGCCCTTGATCTTAGCGCTCTTGGTCTTGAGGGCGACGGCGAGGCAGGCACCGCCCTGGCCGATGTTGGCGGCGCTAGCGATGGGCAGCCAGTAGGTGACGCCGTACTGGGCGAGCTGGCCCAGGTCGATGGCGGTGTACATCTGGTGCAGGCCGGTTACGACGGTGGGGGCGTACAGGCCACCGATGATGGCGGAGCCGATGCCCAGGGGCAGGGTGAGCAGGAACTGGATGCCGCCCAGGATGGCGTTCTCAAGATAGACAAAGATGGGGCCGACGGCGGCGATGGTGATAAACGCGGTGACGAAGACGGATACCAGCGGCGTCACGAAGAGGTCGAACATGTCCGGCACGTGCTTGTGCAGCCATTTCTCCAGAACGGAGAGGATGAAGCAGGCGATCACGATGGGGATGACGTGGCCCTGGTAGCCGATGAGCTCGATGTTGTAGATGCCGAAGATGGAGAGGTAGTTGTTAACGCCCTCGGAAGCGACGGTGTAGGCGTTTTGCAGGCTGGGGTTGATGAGGATAGCGCCCATGACCGCGCCCAGGTAGGGGTTGGCTCCGAACGCCTTGGCCGCGGAGAAGCCGATGAGGATTTGCAGGAAGGTGAACGCGGTGTTGGAGACCAGGTCCGCGATGACGTAGAGCGAGCTGGAGGTATCGATGGAAAGGTAGCCGTTGGTGTTCATGAAGGACAGGGCGCTCATGATACCCAGCAAAAGACCGGATGCGACGATTGCCGGGATGATGGGGACAAAGATGTCGCCCAGCAGCTTGATGGCGCGCATGAAGGGGTTCTGACGCTCCGCCACGGCCTCCTTGGCCTCTTCCTTGGTGGCCTCTTTGATGTTGCCGAGCTTGATGAATTCGTCGTAGACCTTGTTGACGGTGCCGGTTCCGTAGATAACCTGCAGCTGGCCGGCTGCTTGGAAGTTGCCCTTGGCGCCTTCTGCGTTGTCGACGGCCTGCTGGTTCACCTTCGAGTCGTCGGCGATGACCAGGCGAAGGCGCGTTGCGCAGTGGGCGGCGGAGACCACGTTGTCCGCTCCTCCCACGGCATCGAGGATCTGCTGCGCGGCGAGTCTATGATCGAGTGCCATATGCGTTCCTTCCCGTTCGAATCGGTGCGTTTGCAATGTGGAACCTGGTTTCAGTATAGAGGACAAACTGCTTCAATGCTCTTTTAAATAAGAGGTAGAAGTATGTGTGTTCGTTCTCATATGGAATCGTTCCCACAACGATATAAATACACCGTGGGCGCGCTGCTGCCAATGAGTTTGCGGACATGGTGTCGCCAGCGGTAGAAAAGTGACGGCGAATGGTTTTTGCGCATCAGGCGATTGGGTGGCTTGAGGCCGGTTTTCCGGGGCAATGCGTGTCTTTGATGCCAGCTGATCCGGCGGGTTGGGGCAGGAGATTTCGTTTGCAGGCGATGCCCGTGCGCAGTTCTTGAGGATAATTGCATCGATATTGGAATGTGCTTTGTATACCAAAGTGATAGGAAATTAAGAACTGGCGCGCTTTGCTGCCGCAGATGCCCGTCTACTCGGCAAAACCTGAAATCGATGCAATTAACCTTGAGATTTGCGCGGGGAAATCCAAATGAATCGTTCGAATCGGTCTTCCCCATCCGCTAGAGAGCTGGTAGCGAAAAGCGTCGGCCCCATGGTATGCATAAGTTGCATGCCATGGGGCCGACTATAAGGAAAAGCTGCCATCTCCCGAAAAGAGCGATAGGAAACCCGGGAGACGCGTTGATGCGCTTAATCGAGAGGGCGCGCCTGCCATCGAGAAGATGCGGCAGGCGGGTTTTCGACAACGCAAGGCCCGCCGGTACGTATATCACGGGTGATCTGAGCGAAGCGAACACGCCCGGGACATGCGCACCGGAGAGCTCTGGGGCCTTGATCAAAAGCAGTGCCGTCTTACCGCGTCGACTTGCGTTCCACCAGGTCAAATCCCATCTTGACCTCACGTACGGCGCCGGCGTCCTTGCTCATGAAGCCCAGCAGCATCTTGGCCGCCTCGATGCCGGTAGATTTGTAATGGTGGTGGATGGTTGTGAGGGGAGGATCGACAATCTGCGACAGGTCCCCATCGCCAATGCCTGTGACCTGGACGTCGCTGGGCACGGAGAGCCCGCGGTCGCGCAGGCAGGTAAGGGCGCCGCAGGCGATGGTGTCGGTCGCGCACACAATGGCGTCGATCGTTGGGTCGGCATCAAGGAGCTGCTCGGTGCAATCGTAGCCGGCTTCAATATTGAAGTCGCCCACGGTAATATGGTCGAGCGGCACCTGAATACCCGCCTGCTCGCATGCCGCCAAAAAGCCCTCGCGGCGCATCTGGCCTGCGGAGACGTCGTCCTCATCCACGCCTATGTAGGCGGGGTTCGAGCTGGTTTTCAATATGTGCCCGGTGATGGTGCGAACGGCGCCCAGGTCATCCTGGTAGACGCAGGGGCGGTCGGGCGTTATCTGGTCCACAATGACCAGCGGCACGCGCAGGGCGTCCATGGCGCGGTAATGCTCCGGGCTAAACATGGTGGCGACCAGTATGGCTCCGTCAACTTGGTTGGATTGCTGGAACAGTTTGAGAAACTCAACCTCGCGTGCGGCATCGTTGGCGGTGTTTGCAAGCAGCACCTGGTAGCCGGCATCGTTCACCACCTGGGATATTCCCGCGACAATGCGGCTTATAGAGGTTGAATTGATCTTGGGGATAATGACGCCCACCACGTTGGTCTTGCCAGTGCGCAGCGTCTTGGCTTGCTGCGACGGCGCGTAGCCGGTTTTTTCGATAACTTTCGCGATGATTTCGCGTTTCTCTTGGGATACGTATCCGTTATTGAAATACCTCGACACGGTGGCGCGAGAGACTCCCGCCATCTGCGCGATCTGGTTGATGTCCATGTGCTGGTCTCCCTTCTGGTTAGGCAGTCTAGCGTAAGGGGGATCGCACACGGGCGGGTTTTTCTGTTATTCGGCGATGCGTGAGTCGGCGATGCGTGGGGCGCATGCGGCGCGCACGGATGGATGGGGCGGGGACGAAGTTTTTGTAACCATGCGTATAGAATGTAGCATTCTGGTTCGCACGGTATTCAGCTTTGTGGTTTGCTGGGAGAATTGCATGTATCCGTGATATCGGATGTATGAGATGACGCACGTGAGATGGCTGGTCGAAAGGGCGGTGGCATGACGGATGCGCTAATAAGCGATGAGTGCTGCGACGGGTCTACGTTGGACGAGGTCGAGCGCGCGGCTCTTGCTCTCGAGCGCGACGGCAGGCTTGGCCTGACGCGCGGGTTTATCCAGCACGGCATCGTGAGCGTGTACGAACACGTGCGATCGGTCGCGCGGGCTAGCTCCGCCATCGCCTCGGCGCTGGAGCGCGCGGGCGTGCGAGTCGACCGCACCTCCCTCATTCGCGGCGCGCTGCTGCATGATTACTTTCTCTATGATTGGCATGATGTGGACCCCTCGCATCGTCTGCATGGGTTCACGCATCCCGCCTGCGCGCTCGCCCGGGCCGAGGAGGATTTCGATCTTACGGAGCGCGAGCGAAACATCATCGCCCGTCATATGTTTCCGCTGGTGCCCGTGCCTCCCACTTGCCGCGAGGCGTGGATTGTCTGCATGGCGGATAAATGGTGCGCCCTGTACGAGACGGTTGCCGCCCGGTTGCCCGGCAAGGGCGCGAGCGTTTCGGCATCGCGGCGCGTGCGGACGAGGACGGGCGTGGATGCCGATAGCGTGACGGGGGAGTAGCGAGTGTTCGCTGAGTTTGTTGCAACGGGAGCCCCGCTATCGGCGCTGTTCATCTCTTTTTTGGTCTACTCGTTTGCGGGCTGGCTGTATGAATCGACCATCTGCGCGCTGGCCAACTACGGACGCTTCGCCAACAGCGGCTTTTTGCTGGGCCCGTGCTGCCCCATCTACGGAGCCGGCGCGTTGGCGTGCTGGTTCTTGCTGCGCGGCATCCCCGGGGTGGTCGCGCAGTTTGTCGCGGTGGCGCTGGTGTGCAGTGTGCTGGAATATAGCGTGGGCGCCATGCTCGAGCGACTTACCGGAGCGCGTTTCTGGGATTACTCCAAGTTCCCCTTCAACATCAAGGGCAGGGTGTGCCTGTACGGCGCCATGCTATTTGGAGCGGGCGCGGTGGTGATATGCAGGGCGGCCGAGCCGTCCCTTCTGGCGGCGCTGCAGGCGGTGCCTCGGGAGGCGCTCGCCGCGGTCGCGGGCGCGTGCGCGGGGGTCCTCGTCTTCGACGCGGCGTTTGCCCTGGCAAGCTGGCGGCAGCTGTCGCTCAAGCTCGAACTGCTGCGGGACGAGATGGCCGATAAGATCAACGAATCGCTCAAAGACGCCTCGTCCTCAATGCTCGACCGCGTTCCCGCCGCGGCATTGGATACCGCTTCCGAGCTTAAAGCGCGCAGCGGCGCCGTAAACTCCTGGCTGGCAGAGATGTCCGACGGAATGTTTGAATCCGTCCGCGAGAAGGTGGAAATGCCCGCCTTTATCGCGGAGGGCGGCCGCGGGCTGCGTCTGGTTGCGCGCCGCATGAAAAACGTCGCCCAGCGAGCGGAGGCGTCGGCCCCCGTGAAGCTCAAGACCATGATGACCCGTCGAGAGCTGAGATTCTTCAACGCGTTTCCAGAGATCAAGTTGAAGTCTTACGAGGGCGTTATCCGCGCGACCAACCTTAAGGAGCGGGCGCGCGAGCTGTTCTATAGAAAGTAGCTTGGGGCAACCCGCCTACAAGCCAAGCATGGTCCGCACGTCTGCTAAGATGCCCGCAGTCGACATGCCGTGCTTGGCAAGCAGTTCCTGCGGCTGGTAGCGGTCGGGGAAGCCCGGGGCCTTGGAGATGCCGTAGCATTTCATGCGCATGCCGCTTGCAGCCATCGCGGCGACAACCTGCTGACCCCAGCCGCCCTCGACTATGCCGTCTTCAAGCGTTATCAGCGCGGCGTGGTCGGCGGCGATGCGATCAAGTTCCTGCATATCGATGGCGCTAGCGATGCGCGGGTTGATGACGGTGGGCGAGAACCCAAGCTCGTCCAAAACGGCATCTGCGATTTGCTCGGCAAAGGGCAGGAAATCGCCCAGGCCAAGGATTGCCAGGCGCTCGCCCCGGCGCACGGTTTGGTAGGCGGGACGGCTCCAGTCGATGGTTGCCGGCGCGGTGGTTGCGCGATCTGCCGTCGCGGCAGATGGGTCCACCGGCGCGGCGGGCGCAAGGTCCGGACGAGAAATGACGCCGGCTCCGGGCACGCGGATGAGGACGGGCAGCGCGCGCTGGTCGAGCGCCCAGTTGAGCATGGAGAGGTATTCCTCTTGGCAGCACGGTGCCAGAACAAGCAGGTTGGGCAGGTTGCTCACCATGGAGAGGTCGAAGAAGCTCAGGTGCGTCTCCGCCGTGGTGCCAAACACGGACGCGCCAAAGTCCAAAATGGTGACGGGCGCGCTGTTGAGGCAGACGTCATGCCACAGCTGATCATAGGCGCGCTGCAAAAAGACGCCGTACACGCCAAAGACGGGCGAGGCCCCCGCCAAAGCCAGGGCCGCGGAGCAGGTGACGGCGTGCTCTTCTGCGATTCCCACATCGATGAACTGGCGACCCGCCCGCGAGCGGCGCTGGGGGTCGAAACCCATGATGTAGGGGGTGCCGGCGCTCACGGCCACCACGCGCCGATCGCGCTGGATGGCGTCCATAAGGTACGTGCCGGTGATCTGCGCGTAGGTGGCGCCGGATCCATGGGCGCTCGCGGGAGCGTTGGCGTCAAGGGGAAAGGGCCCCACGTGGTGCCAGGCTTCCGGATTGGTTTCCGCCGGGGCAAAGCCGGCGCCCTTTTTGGTGTGGACGTGCAGGACCACGGGTCGCGGGGCGTCGCGGACCTCTTGCAGCGCGCGAACGAGTTCCACCACGTCGTTGCCCTGCTCAAGGTAGCGGTAATCAAGCCCCAGCGCACGGAACGGATTGTTGGGCGAGGTGCCGCCGGTGGCACGGAGCTGGGCCATGCACTGGTACAGGCCGCCGTGGTTTTCCGCGATCGACTGGTCGTTGTCGTTGATGATAATGATGAGGCCGGTGTTTAACTCGCCCGCGGCATCGAGCCCTTCAAAGGCCAGGCCGCCGGAAAGCGCTCCGTCGCCAATGACGGCGACCACGCGATAATCCTGGTCCGCAAGGTCGCGAGCCATGGCAAGGCCGCAGGCAAGGCTTACAGACGTCGAGGTGTGGCCCATGGAGAACAGGTCGAAGGCGGATTCGCGCGGATTGGAGAAACCTGAGACCTCGCTGGCGCGCGCGGGGTCCGTAAAGGCGGCGGCGCGGCCGGTGAGCATCTTGTGCGCGTATGTTTGATGCGAAACGTCGAAGATGATCTTATCGACCGGCGCGTTGAAGACGTGGTGCAGCGCTACCGTGAGCTCGATGGTCGCCAGGTTGGGGGCCACGTGGCCGCCCTCGCGCGAGCAGTAGGCGAGAATGGATTCACGCAGCTGGGAGCACAGCTCGACAAGCTGCGCATTGTCCAAGCCGTGGACGTCTGCGGGTGATGCTATGCGGTCCAGAATCATACGCTGCGTATCGCTCCAAGCTCATAGGGTATGCGGCGGGCATCCGTGCGCGAAGGCACGGGCGGACGCCCGCCGGGGCATGCGTGTAGAGAGTAAAGTTTCTCACACGCATGCCATCAAGATGTGGTGGAACTTCGCAGTCGCGATGTGTGACAAATTCACTCCACACTCAAATGTAGCCGTATGACGAGCTGGTTGCAACGTACGCTCGCCGACAGGCGCATGCCCATGGCGGTAGCGAGCTTGGCGGCGGTGGCGAGTCCCAGGCCGGCGCCCTGCTTGCCGCGCGAGGCATCCGCCTGGTAAAAGCGCTCGAAGAGGCGGGCGGGGTCGATGGCGGCGGGGTCTTGGACCTGGTTGGCGACATCCAGCACCGGGCGGCCGTCTTGCGTTTTCTGGGCGAGAACGGGCGCGCTTGTCCCGTAGCGCAGTGCGTTGGTGATGAGGTTTTCCAGAATGCGCGCCAGGGCGTCCTCGTTCGCCTGCACCAAAAGGCCCTGGTCCTCAAAGGTGAGCGCGGGCTCCCAGCCGCGTGCCTCAAAATCGGGGTAGTGGGCGATCAGCACGCGCTCCACCACCGGCCGCAAGGCGATGGGCTGCATGTCGAGCACAAGGTCCGGGTCGCTTGCCTTGGTGTACAAGAACAGCTGGTCTAGCAGGACGATGGTGCTATCGATGCGGTCCGTGGCGGCGGAGAGGTGCCGCTGGCGGCATTGGGGCGAGTCCTCGTCCAGCGCAAGCTGCAGGTAGCCTTTGGCGCCCATAAGCGGCGTGCGAATGTCATGCGATAGGGCGGAAAGATCGCGCTGGAACTCCTGCGTGTGGCGCTGGGCGGCGATGCGTTCCTCCATAGCGCGGTCGAGCTCTGCGTTGACGGCTGCGGCGAGGTCTTGCAGCGCGGGAGCCGCCGCCTGCACGGTGAGGCGCGCGTTGCTGCGGGGCTGGCGCTCGCGGATGAAGCGGGCCATGCGGCGCAGCTCCATGGCGTAGGTGGCGCCGGCGGCAAGCGCGCCTAAGGCTGCGCCCAAGATGAGCATGCATATGGCGAAGAGGGTGGAGTCCACAGCGGAGCCTCCTTTTGGACGAGGTAGGGACGAGGCGGGGACGAGGTTGGGTGATGGCGGGTGCGAGAGCGAGCATCGATGCTCGCGAGACGCGCTGCCGCGCGGCCGGCGAAGCGGCTAGTACTCGCGTTTGGGCCCCCTGGTGAGAATGATGGCGATGGAGAGCAGGGAGACTATGCAAAAGCCCAGCAACGCCTGGGTGGCAAAGCCGCCGGGCAACGCGAGGCCGGGGGTGGTGGAGGGCTCGAAGAGCACCTGCGACCCCAGGGCAAGCTTGCTGATGAGGTTTGTGGGCAGCAGCTCGGTAAACGAGCCCGCGGCGGCGTACATGGAGGAGGCGCCCAGCTTGAACTCTGAAAAAACCCTGCAGAGCTCTGCGAAGAGGTCGAAAAATCCCGAGATGGCGCCCGCGCCGATAAAGATGATGGCGACGTTGACGGCGCCCGTGCGGCGGACGAGCACGGCGATGGCGAGGGCCACAAGCGTGAGGGTCCACAGACCAAGCCAGGTGAGCGCGAGCCAGGCGAAAAGATGCAAGGGGTCCTCGTCCAAAGACAGGGGGAAGCCCAGAAGCGCGGAGAAGGCGATGGCGATAAGGCAAGCAGCTATGAGAACTAGCGCGGTCCAGATGGCGTTGAAGACGATCTTCTCGAGGAAGTAGGTTGCGCGCCCGTAGCCCTGCATGAGGGTTTTGGCGAAGCCGTCGCGGAAGTCCGCGCAGGCGACAACGACGACGCCGAGCATGGTGACGATGTTGAGGATGGCTCCGTCGAGCAAGATAGAGCCAAGGAAGGCGGAGGGGTGGACGAGGGCGAGGTTGAATTCGCTGGCGAGCTCGGCGGCGTCTTGGCTGGTGACGAGGCCGGAGCCGGTGGAAGCCCGCGAGAGCATGAAGGCGGTGAAGCCGAGCGCGCCGCCGATGATGAGGGCCAGCGCTACAAAGCAACCAAAGAACTCGCCGCGCAGACGATTTGGGTTGAAGATGCGGTAGAGGTCTGATTTGAGAAGGCCGAGCATGGTGAGACCTTTCGAAGTGGCGGGCGGCTGAGGGGCAGGCTGCTAAGGCGGCCGCGGGTATAGGTCGCGAGGGTGCGGGCTACGGAGGCCGGCTGCAGAGGCTGGCTGCGGGCCGGGGGGGGTTATTTGGGTGCAGGCGTACCCATGAGCTCGACGAAGTAGTCCTTGATATCGCGCTCCGTGACGGAGAGCTCGAGTACAACCTGGTCGGCGTCGTGAAGGATGCGGGAGATGTGCTCGACGGCCTGGGCGGCGGGGGCGGGATCAGTTGCAGAAGAGCTGGACGTTGCGGATGCGGCGGGCGCGGCGGGGGCGGATGCGGATGCGGCGGGCACGAGGCTGGGGAGCGAGATGGAGATCGCTTGGTCGGGCAGCGCGCGAAGGTTTGCGCCGGGTAGGCGCTCTTCCAGGATCGCGAGGGTGCGGGCGGGATCGGCGGTCTTTATGCGCACCGAGCTGCCGCAGGATTCGTGAACCTGCGCCTCGGTGATCTCGCGGACCAGTGCGCCGTCGCGGACCACGCCGTAGCGGGTGGCCATACGGTTGAGTTGGTCGAGCACGTGGCTGGAAATGACAATGGTGACGCCGCGCTCGCGATTGAGCCGGACCAGTGCTTGACGCATGTCGCGCGTGGCCTGCGGGTCCATGCCGTTGAAAGGCTCGTCCAAAAGCAGGAGGTCGGGCGTGCCGACCAGCGCGAGGGCCAGACCCAGGCGCTGCTTCATGCCCAAGGAGAACTTTTTGGCGGGCTGGCTGCCGGTATCTGCGAGGCCGACCAGCTTGAGCAGGTCGCGGCAGTGCTCTTTGGGGTTGATGACGCCGATGGCGAGCGCTTTCATCATGAGATTGTCGAAGGCGGAGTGGGCCTTGAGGACGCCGGGCTCCTCGATGAGCGCGCCCACGTGGTGCGTTTGGGTCGCGTTTACGCCGCCGTCATTGCCGCGTGCGGGACGAGCCCCGATTGGCCGGCCGTAGAGCTCGATCTCGCCCCAGGTGGGGGAGACCAGCCCGGCGATCATCTTCATGGTAGTGGACTTGCCGGCTCCGTTGTTGCCGACGAATCCGTAGATGTCGCCCTCGTGGACGGTCATGTTGAGATGGTCGACGGCGTGCTTCTTGCCGTAGATCTTGGTGAGGTCGTGCGTTTGGATGGCGTACATGGTTGCTCCTGAGGACGAGGATGGTTTGAGTATGGCAGGAGTGGCGGCGCGCGGCGGGCGGCGCGCCGGTAAAGAATTGCTAAAGATGGGGCGGTGCGGGCTTCGGCGTGCGAGCCGCGTTGGCCCACGGCGCCGGCGCGGTCGCTATAGGTCGCGGCGCCTGCTGATGGCGATGTAGGCCGCGCTTCCTATGAGAATCCAGATGACGCCGGTGACCGCGCCCCATGCCCAGCCAGGCACGGCGCCGATAAGCGGCAGGGTTGTCGCGGTGTCGAGCATGGCGTTGACGCCGTTGGAGAACGCCTGCAGTACGGAGTTGGGCATCCAAGTGGCTATGCTGGTGAGCACAGGGGCGATGGGTTGCAGGAAGGAGAGCATGCCGCCAGACGAGAAGGCGAGCGCGCTGAGCGTAAGCGGGAATGGGCCGCTGGTAAGGGTGAACGTGAAGATATAGACGAGGAGCTTTTTGCGGAAGATCGCTACGGCGACCATGGCGATGACCGTGATGGCCCAGGTTGCAAGCCATGTGCCTAGAAGCCAGAGGACGAAAGCGAGCGGGTTGTCCGGCCCCTGGATGGCAAAGCCATAGGGCATGGTGAGGAAGACCTGCAAGATTACCAGGTGGAAGATGCAGCCTAGGGCAAGCATGAGTGCGGACCAAATGCCGGCGAGAAGAATCTTCTCGTTCAAATACAAAGCGCGTCCGCGCGGGGAGGAGACCAGACTTTTGACGTAGCCTTCAGAGAGGTCTGCGAACGTGTACTCGGCCATGCCGAACGACGCGGTCAGGGCGAGGACGGAGAAGGACCCCAGCATGGTGCTTCCCAAAAAGGAAGATGGCGTCGCCAGCCCCTTGATGAGGTTGACGTTTTCCGCCGGGCCCATGCCGGATTGCAAGATAAACCAGGTAAGGCCCACCTCGAGACAGGCGATAAAGAGCAGCACCGAGGCGTATTGCCACAGGTTGCCGCGCAGGCCGCGGATGCGGGTCATTCGGTAGAGGTCCGAGCGCAACAGGTTGAGCATGGGGTCACCTTCCTTTTTGCGAAGTGAACAGAAGATAGGCGAGGGCAGCGATGATGGCAAGGTCGATCGCGATGTTGATGGCGTCGGCGGGGTGCATGCCGCGCCTCCTTTCTGATGCGGTTGCCGTGCATCTTTATAATGCGGGTCGGGCCTTGGGAGAGTTATAAGCGGGGTTTAAGAATGCTTAAAGATGGGGCGGCGGGGAGAGGCGGCGGGGAGAGGCGGTGGGGCGAGGCGAGCGGGGGCGCGGTGCGATTGGACGCAACATGGAAGACGTCTTAGAGCACGCTGGGACAAAAATCGACTTAGTGCGGAGGTTGGACCAAATAATGGCTTAGTGCGGTTCAAATCGTGACAAATAATGCGTTAGTGCGGTCCGGGCGAGGTATAGCAAGGGTACCTTATGAATAGGGTGTTTACATCATCCAAGCTAGAAGGCTTGGACGATGCCGGTCTATGCATAAGAAAGGTGTCCCGGGCCGCTTCCAAACCGCACTAACGCACTATTTGACCAAATCTCCGCACTAACGCGTTTTTTGACACTCCGCCCTTTCCGCACTAACGCGATTTTGGCCCATCCTTGCACGGAGGGGTTGTTGGTGTTGGTAGGCGACCTCGTGAATGGTTGGGAAGCTGTTCTGTGTTAGCCATAGTGAACAAAATGTTAGACCGTTCATACAAAATGGCGTCATAATGAGCTAGATAAAGTATTCCAAAGCTAACATAGGTTTTACGCGCACACCATCTCGCCCATCGCGATCGCCATCGCGTCCTCTGCCATCATGCTCGCGTTCATCGGCGCGCACTCGCTGCCGCTGGCTGCCATCGCCCTGGCGGGTTACCTGGTGCTGGGCGCCATCATGCCCATCGCCTCGTCCAAGCTGTGCGGAAACGCCGGCAGGGCATCGCGCGACGCGGCGGGATCCATCAGCGCGTACGTATTCGATGGCCTGCGCGGCCTTGCCGAGACCGTGCAGTTCGCTGGCGTCTCCAAGCGCTCTGCCGGCCTCGCCGCGCAGACCGACGCCATGGGCTCCACGGACCGTTCCCTGCACGTGCGCTCCGCTGCGGTCGAGGGCCTGGCGGATGCGTTGGTGCTGCTCACCAGCCTCGCCATGATCGCGACGTCGCTGGGGCTTTTCGCCGCGGGCGACCCCTCGTTCTCGTCCGCGTTCATCTGCTCCTTTGCGTACCTGTTCTCCTTTGGCCCGGTGCTGGCGGTGTGCCGTCTGGGCACGTCGCTGCAGGCAACGCTCGCTTCCGGCGCGCGTGCTCGATCTTTTGGACGAGGGGCCCCAGACCGTGGACGTGGCCGATGGTGCGGATGTTTCCTTTGGCGGCGCGGCGTGCGAACGCGTGACGTTCTCCTACGGTGTTCGCGGCGTCAGTGAAGCCCGCAGCGCGCTGCGAGGCACTGGGGCGGCTTCGAGCGGCGCGCCTGTGCACTCATCTGCGTGCGCGCTCCCGTCCAAGGATGACCGCATCTTGGACGATGTCTCGATCGCGTTCGAGCCCGGCGAGATGGTGTGCTTTACCGGACGGTCCGGCTCGGGCAAGTCGACGCTGCTCAAGTTGCTTATGAGATTTTGGGATCCTACGTCCGGTGCGGTGAAGATGAGCGGGCGCGACCTGCGCGGCGTCAACACCGCGAGCCTGCGTAGCTCGATTGGGTATATGACGCAGGATACGCATCTGTTTGTGGGCACCATCGGCGACAACCTGCGTATAGCGCGGGAATTGGTTAGCCATCGCTCGTCCACCTGCGCATTTGCCGATCGCTTCTACAGCGTGGAGCACGGACGCATCAGCTAGTGCCCGTCGGATGCCGGATGGTCGCAAAAAGCGGCCCGATTCGATACCAGCGGGTGCGGGGTATCGAATCGGGCCGTACCGTTATCGCGGTTTGCCGCGTGTTGGGTGCTCGATGTGCTCGACGCTAAGCGATGAGCCGCGCGATGTCGGGAGTCGCAAGCCGGGCATCAAACGCTGGGCACTAGAGCGTGCCTATTAGAGTGCGCCGCGCCCGTGCTCGCCGGTGCGAATGCGGATGACGTCGTCAACCGGGGTGACAAAGATCTTGCCATCGCCCACGCCGCCGGTGTGCGTGGCGCTGCAGATGACCTGAATCAAGCCGTCTACCTGGTCCTCGTCCACCACGATGTCGAACTTAACCTTAGGGATGGTGTTGAGTAGGACCTCGGTGCCGCGAACGTACTCCTTCCAACCGTGCTGGTTTCCGCAGCCCTGCACCTGCGAGATGGTCATCCCACGGATGCCGGCGTCGAACAGGGCCTCTTTGAGAACCTCGAGCTTCTCCTGGCGAATGATGGCGGTCAGTTGTTTCATGGTTGCTCCTCCTTCAATTGAACAATGCGTTGGTAATGGATCCTATGCCATGGGTGCGGCTGCTAGTCCAGGCCGGTGAACGCGGGGTACGCGCTCTCGCCGTGTTCGGAGACATCCAGTCCCAGGGCCTCGTCTGCCTCGTCAACGCGCAGGTTGCCGCCGCACAGGGCCTTAACCACAAGAACAAGGACAAGATCGAGAATAAGGACGATGGCGATGGTAACCGCAATACCCAGCACCTGAGCGATCAGCAGCGTGGGATCGCCGGTGTAGAACAGGCCGCCAAAGTCGGTCCAGGACAGCTCGGGCACGCAGAACAGGCCGGTGAGGATGCCGCCCACGATGCCGCCGATACCGTGGCAGCCAAAGGCGTCGAGGGCGTCGTCATAACCAAAGCGGGCCTTGAGGTTGGAGATGGCGAAGAAGCAGACGGGCGGAACGGCGGCGCCAATAATCAGCGCGGCCCAGGGCTCGACAAAGCCGGCGCCCGGAGTGATTGCGACCAGGCCGGCGACCAGGCCGGTGCTGGCGCCAACAAGCGTGGGCTTGCCGGTGACCAGGCGCTCGACTACCAACCAGGAAGCCAGGCCGGCGGCGCTTGCGGTGACGGTGTTGAGTAGGGCAAGCGCGGCGACGCCGTCGACAGCGAACTCGGAGCCGCTGTTAAAGCCGAACCAACCAAACCACAGCAGGCCAGCGCCCAGGGCGACAAACGGAACGTTGTGCGGGCGATAGCTCATAACGCCAAAGCCGCGGCGTCCACCAAGGGCAAGGCAGAGAACAAGACCGGTGAGGCCGGAGGAGATGTGGACAACGTCGCCGCCTGCAAAGTCGAGCGCGCCAATCTGCTCGCCAATGAGCGAGCCGGCACCGCCCCAGACCATGTGCGCCAGCGGGGCGTAGACAACAAGAACCCAGAATGCAAGGAACAAGGTGACGGCCTTGAACTTCATGCGACCAGCGACGGAGCCGGTGATGATGGCCGAGGTGATCATGGCAAACGCCATCTGGAACGCGATGTTAACGATAGAAGGATAGGTCGCGTCCGCGGGTGGGTTGGCCGCCTCGTCCAGAACCTGCTGGACAATGGGCAGGCAAAGCAGTTGGTCAAAGCCGCCAAAGAACGAGATGGAGCCGTCGCCGCCGTAGGCAAACGACCATCCGGCGACAACCCAGAGAACGCCGACGACGCCGATGACAATGAAGGTCATGAGCATGGTGTTGGTAACGTTCTTACGCCGAGCCAGTCCGCCGTAGAAAAAAGCAAGGCCAGGCGTCATAAGGAACACGAGCATGGTACAGATAAGCATAAAGCCGGTGGAACCTGTATCAAACATGTTGTTTCCCCCTCACAAGTTCCGGTTTTATCGTAGAGGCCATTAGGACCGGTCGCGCCGCGCGGGTGCACGGCCGCGCAATTGCGACTTGCTCATAATGGCATCGAGTCGGTGTGAAAAAAGCGGGGGATTATGCCGTTAACGTATGGATGCAAGGCGGAAACAGAGCCGTCGGCGCTTGGAAACCGCGGCGCAATCTTGGAAACCCGTTAGAAAAACGTGGGAAATATCGGTGCTATTCCACCAGTTTAAAGCCCATGCCCCAAACCGTTTTGAGGTAGCCGTCCGTTCCGGACGCCTTGAGCTTGGATCGAATGTTGGAGACGTGCACGTTCACGGTGTTGTCGTCAGCGGCGTACGGCTCGCCCCAGGCTTGCTCAAAAAGCTCCTGCTTGGTGAACACGCGCTTGGGGTGGCGCATGAGGATCTCCATAATGTTGAACTCGATGCGGGTGAGCGCCAGCTGCGCGCCGGCGGCGCAAAAGACGCGTGCCTGAGGGTCTAGGGTCCAATCGCGAAAACGCAGCACGCCGTCGTTTGAGGTGGCGATGGCCGAGGAGCGCCCGTGGTGGCGAAGCTGCACCTCTATGCGCGCGAGCAGCTCGTCCAAATCGAAGGGTTTGGCCAGGTAATCGTCCGCGCCCAGTTTGAGCAGGTCTACCTTGTCGCTTGCGGCGGTGCGGGCGGAGATGACGATGATGGGCGTGTCTTGGTCGCGCTCGCGCATGAGGCGAACCAGCTCTTCGCCGGGAAGACCGGGGAGCATGAGGTCGCAGATCACCACGTCGGCCATGGGGGAGTTGCCGGATTCGAGCAGCAACTTTGCCTCGGTGCCGGAAAACGCCTGCGTGCACGTGTAGCCGGCGCGCGTGAGGTGCGTCGCTACGATGTTGTTGATGTCCGCATCGTCTTCAATGATCAGCACGCGCGTGGTTGCCATGCGTCGCTCCTTTCTGGGGATGATGCTGACCATGCTAGCACTGCATATATCGGTACCTCGTCGAGCACGCCTTTAAGAATCTATAAGGTTTGAGACGGGTCCGAGATGGCAAGCGACGGTAGATAAATGGTTAGCCATGGGAAACTAACAACTTCACGGGGTGATTGTTAGTGTAGGATGGGAGCTGGACAGTTGCGAACCCGCCTGCCTCGTCTGGGGCGGCGGGCCTTTATGGCAGGAGAGCGCCTATGTACGATAATTCCATCCAGCTCATGCAGAGCATGCGTGAGGCGGGCATCGACTATCGAAGCGACACGCCGCTGGACGATGAGAACCTGATCGACACCATCCGCGTCGGGTGGGCCGGTGCGAACCTGCCGGCGACCGTGATCTTGTTTCGCGTCAACGACCGCGGCGCGCATTTGGAGGTCGAGGATCTTGGGCACGTGGCGCCGGGACTTCGATCGCAGGCTCTTGAGCTGGTCAACACCCTTAACGGCTCCTATCGCTGGATCACGTTCGTCGTGGAAGAAGACGGCCGCATCACCTGCTCGTCAGACGTCTTCATGGTACCCGAGGTGGCCGGCTTGTTCGGTATCGCCGCGATGGGCAGGATGTTCGACACGCTCGACGAGGTCTACCCCAGGCTTCTTTGCGCGCTCGCTTAAGGGGCGCGACTGCCTTAGGGGTTTTCTGTTTGCTAGTACCATCCGCTAATTGCTTGGAGGCAATATGTTACCTGCGAATATAGGGCAAGCGCTGCTATGGGCGGCGTTGGGCTGCGGATTTACCTGGCTTATGACCACCGCGGGGTCGGCCATGGTCTTCTTTTTCAGAAGCGACCGCAAGCTCATGCACCACATCTTCTTGGGCTTTGCGGCGGGCGTCATGATCGCGGCGTCCGTGTGGTCTTTGCTCAACCCGGCAATCGAGCAGGCAGATGAGCTGGGTCAGATAGGTTGGATCCCTGCTGCCGGCGGCTTTTTGCTGGGCGTGGCCTTTCTGCTCGCGCTCGATACGTTCTTGCCCCACCTGCATCCCGAGGAGGGCCAGCCTGAGGGCATCCAGACAAGTTGGAAGCGAACCACGCTTTTGGTCTCCGCCGTCACGCTCCATAACATCCCCGAGGGCATGAGCGTTGGCCTGCTGTTCGCCATGGCGGCCCAGGCCTCCGGTGCCGCTGCGGACGCCTATCTTGGTATGGCGTTTGCGCTCGCGCTGGGTATGGGCTTGCAGAACTTTCCCGAGGGCGCCGCGGTTTCGCTGCCCCTTGCGCGCGAGGGCATGAGCCGCGCCAAGGCGTTTGCCATGGGCAGCCTTTCCGGCATCGTAGAGCCCATCTTTGGTATCGCGGTGGTTCTGGTCTCCGGCTGGATCACGCCGTTTATGCCCTGGATGCTGGCATTTGCCGCCGGAGCCATGATCTACGTGGTCGTCGAGGAGCTTATTCCGGAGGCGCACCTGGGAGAGCACTCCAACGTGGGCACGCTGGGCGTCATCGCGGGCTTTGTCCTCATGATGGTTCTGGATGTCGCCCTGGGCTAGGAGGTTTTGCGCTTGCGAATTCGCAGGTTTAGCCTGTGGGTGGTAGCTGTTGGTCGGCAGATTGAAACCGTGCCCGATCGGTATGGCAATTGAACCGCTTCAGGCGGGGATTTTCAAGCCATGTATAAAGCGATTTGAGCCGTTTGGCCGCAGAAAGAGAAGAAGAATGCAGAGAGGGTGCGGGTTGTCGCACCTCCTCTGCCATAGAGGGGCCCTTTTGGGCTGAAATATGGAGACATCTGTATCAATAAAGTGGCCTAGCGCGTTCATATTGCGGTTGATAGAGGCGTTTCGCAAGGGGAGTGGGCGCTGGGCTAGCCGATTTTTACCCGCCTCGCGGCCCTCAGTGACCATTTCAAAGCGGCACGGTTTTGCGGAGTTTTATTCTTATGCACGAGTTTGGTAGACGCGCAGGATGCGCGGGGGCCGTTATGCATTTTGGCAAACGCGGCGCCCTCGTGTCGCGTTATGCTCCGCATCACCCTCGTGCGCCGGCCGTGCCCATGCCCGCGCCGCGCTTTTCGTCAAGGATGCACGCGATCTGTCTAACCACGGGTCAATCTGCTAACGTTTCGAGATGCGTGAGCGCGCAACGGGCGCTGATGTAAGACGCCCGCCGCAACGTATGGCGCGCACAAGGGGCCTTGGAAGAGGGAGAACGAATGATCAAGCTGTTTGCGAGCGACCTGGATGGAACCCTGCTCAACGCAACCCATATGGTCGACCCCGTCATCGTGTCCGCTCTGCGAACGGTTACTAAAAGCGGCGCGCATTTCGCCGTCGCCACCGGCCGCACCATGCGCAGCCCCAATGACTTTGGTTTTCACGGCGTTGGCATAGAGGCGGTGTGTTCCAACGGGTCCATCATTTTGGACCGCGACGGCAACACCATCTACCATAGCGATGTGGACAAAGGGGTGCTCGAGGAAATGCTTCGCACATTCCCGCAGGTCTGCTTCGAGTGCGTGGGCCTGGATCGCACGTATGTCACCGGTAGCCCGCAAGACCAGCTCGCCGGATTTGTCGCCACGGGCGCTATCGAGAAGGTAAAGATGGCCGCCATGCGTATTCGCCGCCGCCAAATGCAGGCGGATTGCGTCCACAACCAAAGCGTCTCTGACGTGCTTTCCCACAGCATCTGCAAAATCAACGCCCGCGTGAGCGACCCCTCGCTCGATGGCGAACTCAAGGATTTCCTTTCCAGCCATGCTGACAAGGTGGTCAACGCCCCCTTTAGTCCCGTCATGTTCGAGATCACCAACGTCGGCGTCGACAAGGGCGCGGCGCTTGCATGGCTGGCTTCCTATTTTGGTTATTCCGCGGACGAAGTGGCCGTCTACGGCGACGGTGGCAACGACATCGCCATGCTCCAACGCTTTACGCACGCTTACGCCACCAGCAACGGAAGCGACGCCGCCAAGCTCGCCGCGGGCAACGTCATCGGTAGCTGCGCGTTTCATGCCGTGCCGCGCCACATGGTCAAGACGGTCCGCGAACAGGGGAGCGTCTCTTCTCCCAATGCGGACGCAGACAAGGGCTCCGGCTACGTTCGAATCGACTAAGCCCCGTCCGCAGCCCATTTGTAGATAAATGATTGATGGTTGTCAGGTTTCTGTAAGTGCTCCTCCACATTCGTTCAATTATGCACACCGTGTGCAATAATGCTCGGAGAGAGTAATATCGGGCCGCGTTGCAACCACGGCCCCCTCGAGCCAAGGAGGGCCAGTGTCGAAAGAGGCCGTGGCCGAACAAAAATGCGACCGTCGCAGTCTCCGCTCCCAGCGCCTGCTGCGCCAAGCGCTCGCGCGGGAGATCGGGGCGACAGGCGACCTTTCTAGCGTCACCGTCGCCGGCCTCACGGATTGCGCGGGCCTCACGCGCCGCACGTTTTACAGCCATTACAAAGACATCCCAGACTTCATCGAGCAGGTAGAAGCTTCCATTTTGGACGAGGTGGGGCGCCATGTGCTCGCCATCTCCGCCTCCACGCTGGATGATCTGTATCGCAACATACACGAGCTGGAGCCGGCGTCGGGCTCGGTGGAGCTGCTGTCCTATCTCAAGAAAGACGGAGAGCTCATTGGCGCTCTGCTGGGTCCCGGCGGCGACCCGGCGTTTATCGAGAAGCTGCTCGACCTGGTGCGCGCTTGCGTGAGGCATCGAATGGAGACGGGCATCTTCCCGGATGCGCTGGGGACGTTCTTCGATTATTACCTCGATTCCGTTATCACGTCCGAGCTGGGCGTTATCAAGCGCTGGTTCCAAACGGGCCTCAAGGAGGCCCCGGAGACCATGGCGCGCATCATGACCGTGATCGCATTCGTCCGTCCCGGTGACCTGTACGGCAAGCCCATCGACATCAACGTGCCGGAGTACGGCATGAAGCTGTTGGGAAAAAGTGCCGCGCGGGACTTACGCAGCGTGCTGGAGGTTTTCGCTGCGTCAAACGCCGGTCCGCAGGCATCGCCGCTTTCATCGTCAGGCGTCGAGCCGCGATCGAAAGCGGACGCCAAAGACACCATCTAGGGGGAGAGCTATGAGTAACCAAGAAGTAGAGAATACCGTGGTCGAGTCCGTAGCTATGGACCGGGCCGTGCGGGATGCGGCCGACGCGATGACGGGTGCGCTTCAGTCCGCGCCCGCGTGCCCGCAGGCCCCGGTCGTTCCCGAGGGCGCCATCTACAATCCGCAAAACGCCAAGGGTGATCTGCACCTGGGCATCGACGTGGGGTCCACCACGGTCAAGCTCGCCGTGCTCAACGACGCCAACCAGATCGTCTACGCCAAGTACCAGCGCCACCACACCGACGTGCGCGCCTGCGCTCGCGACCTGTTCGTGGGCGCTGCCGGCGTGCTGGGCGATGCCCGCATGACCTGCGCCATTACCGGTTCGGGCGGGCTTCTGCTCTCGCAGTGGTTGGACCTGGAGTTTGTCCAAGAGGTCATCGCTTCCAAGCGCGCCGTGGAGACCCTCATCCCGAAGACCGACGTCGCCATCGAGCTGGGCGGCGAGGACGCCAAGATCATCTACTTCGATTCGGGCATCGAGCAGCGTATGAACGGCACCTGCGCGGGCGGCACCGGCGCCTTCATCGACCAGATGGCCACCCTGCTGCACACGGACGCCGCGGGCCTCAACAAGCTCGCCGCGGACGCGACCACCATCTACCCCATAGCCAGCCGCTGCGGCGTGTTCGCCAAGACGGACGTGCAGCCCCTGCTCAACGAGGGCGCCCGTCCGGAGGACGTCGCCGCCTCCATCTTCCAGGCCGTGGTGACCCAGACCATCTCCGGCCTGGCGTGCGGCCGTCCCATCCGCGGCTACGTCGCCTTCTTGGGCGGACCTCTGCAGTACCTCTCCGAGCTGCGCCGCCGCTTCTACATCACGCTTGATTTGGACGAGGAGCACCGCATCGTCCCCGACAACGCCCACCTCTTTGTGGCGTCCGGCGCCGCCATGGCGCGCGAATCCACCAAGCTGTCCACATTCGACGAGCTCATCGCGGCTATCGATGCGCTGGGTGACACCCAGGGTGCAGAGGTCGAGCGCCTTTCCCCGCTGTTTGCGAGCGAGGACGAGTACGCCGAGTTCAAGGAGCGCCACAACAAGGAGGTCGTTCCCAAGGGCGATTCCGCCAGCTATACCGGCGAGCGCGTCTTCATCGGCATCGACGCCGGCTCCACCACCATGAAGGCCGCCATGGTGGGCGAGGACGGCCAGCTGCTGCACACCTGGTACGGCAACAACAACGGCGACATCCTGGGCACCGCCAAGGTGATCATGGCCGATTTCTACCAGCACATCCCCGCCGGCGCGCGCATTGGCCACGTCACCACCACCGGCTACGGCGAGGCGCTGCTCATCGAGGCCCTCAAGGCTGACTCCGGCGAGATCGAGACCGTCGCCCATCTGCGCGGCAGCCGCGCGTTTCTGCCGGGCGTCGAGTTCATCCTGGACATCGGCGGCCAGGACATGAAGTGCCTGCGCGTGCGCGACGGCGTCATCGAGCACATCATGCTCAACGAGGCCTGCTCAAGCGGTTGCGGCAGCTTCATCGAGAGCTTCGCGGTCTCCATGAACATGGACGTGCGCGCGTTCGCCCAGGCGGCCGTCGAGGCCAAGGCGCCGGTCGACCTTGGCAGCCGCTGCACGGTCTTTATGAACAGCCGTGTCAAGCAGGCTCAAAAAGAGGGCGCCACCGTGGGCGACATCGCCGCGGGGCTGTCCTACTCCGTCATCAAGAACGCCTTGTTCAAGGTCATTAAGCTGCGCGACCCCAAAGAGATCGGCACGCAGGTCATCGTCCAGGGCGGCACGTTTATGTCAGACGCCACGCTGCGCGCATTCGAGCAGCTCACCGGTGTCAACGCGGTGCGCCCGGATATCGCCGGCTGCATGGGCGCCTACGGAGCCGCCCTGCTGGCCCGCGACCGCGCCGGGGCGGACGGCATCTCCAGCATCCTGTCTGCGGACGAGATCGCGTCGCTCACGGTGACCCAGCGCCACGCGCGCTGCGGCCGCTGCTCCAACAACTGCCAGCTCACCATCAACGATTTTGGCGGCGGCCGCCGCTTCATCACGGGCAACCGCTGCGAAAAGGGCGCGGGCCATCGCTCCAACAAGACCGAGGCTCCCAATGTCTTCGCCCAGAAAAACGCCCTGCTGTTCGACCGCGAGTCGCTTGATCCTGAGGCCGCGCCGCGCGGCACCGTGGGCATTCCCCGTGCGCTCAACATGTACGAGAACTACCCGTTCTGGCACACGTTCTTCACCAAGCTGGGCTTCTCCGTGGTGCTTTCGGACAACTCGACCAAGCAGACCTACGAGGCCGGCATCGAGTCCATGCCCAGCGAGTCCGTGTGCTACCCGGCCAAACTCAGCCATGGCCATATCATGAACCTTATCGACAAGGACCCGGACTTTATCTGGATGCCCTGCGTGCGCTGGGAGCGCAAGGAGGACCCCACCGCGGGCAACTGCTATAACTGCCCCATCGTCATGAGCTACCCCACGGCGCTGGGCCTGAACATCGACGAGATCTCCGAGAAGCACGTCGAGTTCATGTACCCCTTTGTGCCCTACCATGACAAGATCGAGCTCAAGCGCCGCCTCTACGAGCTGATCGCCGTGGAGCGCGTGGCGGATGCCCAGGCCGGCCGCGGCCGCGTGCACGGTCCCAAGATCACCCGCACGGAGATCGACGCCGCCGTCAACGCCGCCTATGAGGAGGATGCTCGCTTCCACCAGCAAATCCAGACCATGGGCGAGGAAGCCGTCAAGTGGATCGAGGACAACGGCGGACACGGCATCGTGCTCGCCGGCCGCCCCTACCATAACGACCCGGAGATTAACCACGCCCTGCCCGAGCTGATCACCTCTTTTGGCTTCGCGGTCCTTACCGAGGACTCCGTGGCGCACCTGGTGAAGCCCGAGCGCCCCATCCGCGTGGTGGACCAGTGGATGTTCCACAGCCGCCTGTACGCCGCCGCGCGCTTTGTCACCATGCGCAACGACCTCGACCTGGTGCAGATGAACTCCTTTGGCTGCGGCCTGGACGCCCTCACCACCGACCAGGTGCAGGAGATCCTGGAGGCGTCCGGCAAGATCTACACCGTGCTCAAGATCGACGAGGTCTCAAATCTTGGCGCCGCGCGCATCCGCATCCGCTCGCTCATGGCCGCGCTCAAGGACCAGGCGGCGGAGCGTGCCGCGGAGGCTGCCGCCGCGGGCGAGGAGTTCCAGGTTGGCGCCGCCAGCCCGGTTGAACCTTCTGTAGACCAGCCGGTGTTCGCCACGCACAAGTACGCCCTGGAGGCCCAGCGCGCGTCCAAGTCCGCGGCGTTCCCCAAGGTGAGCTTCACCCAGGAGATGAAGGACGCCGGCTACACCATCCTGTGCCCGCAGATGGCGCCCATCCACTTCGACCTCATCAAAGAGGTGTTCCGCGCGTCCGGCTACAACTTGGAGCTTCTGCCCTCCACCGACCGCGGCGCCGTGGAGGCGGGCCTGCGCTACGTCAACAACGACATCTGCTACCCGTCCATCCTGGTCACGGGCCAGATCATGGAGGCCATCGAGAGCGGCCACTACGACCTCTCCAAGACCGCCGTGGTCATCACCCAGACCGGCGGCGGTTGCCGCGCCACCAACTACATCGCGCTCATCCGCAAGGCCCTGCGCGACTCCGGACATGCGGACATCCCGGTCATCTCGCTTTCCGCGGTCAAGCTGGACGAGGACAACCCCGGTTTCAAGCTCACGCCCACCATGCTCAAGGCCGCCGTCTACAGCGTGCTGTTTGGCGACGTCATGATGCAGATGCTCTACCGCTGCCGCCCGTATGAGGCCACGCCGGGCGCTGCCAACCAGCTGTTCGAGCAGTTCATGGACCGCGCGCGCAAGCTGGCGCCCGCTTTCAACCGCCGCAACTTCACCAAGCTGTCTCGTGAGGCGATTCACGCCTTCGACACCATGCCGTTGGTGGGCGAGGGTACCAAGCCGCGCGTGGGCGTTGTGGGCGAGATCCTGGTCAAGTTCCACCCCACGGCCAACAACCACGTTGTCGACGTGATCGAGGCCGAGGGTTGCGAGGCCGTGGTCCCGGGTCTTCTGGACTTCTTCCTCTACTCCATGAGCAACGCCACCGTGCAGAAGAACGAACTTGGCAGCTCCGCGGTAACGCGCGCCGGCATGGACGCCGCCATCGGCATGGTCGATTGGATGCGCGAGCCGGTTGAGGAGATGCTCGAGCAAAGCGAGCGCTTCGAGCGCCCCGAGCCCATTTCCGTCATGGCTCAGAAGGCCACGCAGGTGCTGTCGCTGTGCAACAACATGGGCGAGGGCTGGCTGCTCACGGCAGAGATGCTCGACCTCATCGACCACGGCGCGCCCAACATCATCTGCACCCAGCCGTTCGCCTGCCTGCCCAACCACGTGGTTGGCAAGGCGGTCATCAAGGAGCTGCGCCGCCAGCACCCGGAGAGCAACATCGTCGCCGTGGATTACGACCCCGGCGCCTCGGAGGTCAACCAGCTCAACCGCATCAAGCTCATGATCTCCGTGGCCAAGGAGAACCTGCGCGCGGGCAAGGGCTTTGTGATGGAGCCCGTCCACCCGCTTGAGATGGACGCAGTCGATAGCAAGTTCCGCCCGCACCACTTCACCACGCCTGCAGAGGTCGCCGCGCACGAGGCGGAGGTCGAGGCGACCGCCCGACGTCTGAGCCGCGGATTGAAGCGCCATAAGAAGTAGCGCGTGTTTTGGACGAGGACGGGCGGCTGCGATGTAACCTTTGCGCACCGTCCTCGTCCATACGCTGCTGAGATCGATCGCCGGCCAACTTTCCATTTGGGGAACGCTTTTGGCGTTTGTTCCGTTTCCGTTGCTGGCATTTGCGTATACGCGCTCGATGAAGAAAGCGGTGGTATGGGCGCTTGCGATTGCGATTCTCATTGAGCCGCTGCAGTTGGTCATCGATCTTGTCACCGGCTTCCCCAGCTTTGTCGTCGATGTGGACGACATGATGCTTCAGGTACTGGGAAGCGCCGCGGGCATTGTCCTCACGGCGCTCATGGTTCGCGTTGCCTCGGGCAGCAAGGGCAACGGGCTGGCGCCAGATAGGGGTTAGCGAGGGTGCAAGGTAAAGAGCTTGCTTGGAAGTCTGCCTGCTCTGTTTTCCATTAAGCCTCTCGACGTCGGTGTAAATGTGACCGGCGCCGAGAGGCTTTTGTCGTTAGCGGTTCGCCTGCAGGAAGATGCTGATCCTTGGCGAGCTGTACTCGTCAAACTCATCGCGCGAATCAGTTGAGAACGTTGCCCATGCGCGCAGGTCCCCGGTGTTGTCCAAGTCGACATCAAGCGGGGTGTAGTAGTCGCCTGCAAGGAAGGATTCGCGAAACTCTGCGGGTAGCTGGGGTTTGTTGAACAGACCTGCGGCGACTTGGGGCGCATCGACGTCGGCGATAAGCTCATGGAAGCGGTCGATATTCTCGTCCGCAAACGCCAAATTTTCCTGTGCGGTCTTTTCGATATCGACACTTGCGGTGTAGACTACGCCGTCCACCGCGCCCTGAGAATCCGTTTCGATGGATATACGGGCGACGATGTCTCCATCTTGGTCGGTGACGTTGCCGCTGACCTGGTAACCGCTGTCCTGTCGGCGCTCAATGGGGTCGTCGGCCATGACGTAGGAGACGCCGGACTTCAGAGCGTCTTGGAATGCGGAAAGGGTCTGGGCTGCGCTGTTTTGCGCGGAGGACGCCTGTGCCGCCGAGTCGATGAAGCGCGGGGTAAACGCGAGGACGAGCAGCAAGATGGGCGCGAGAAAGACGGCTGCTGCGGCGCGGCCCTGCCTTGGCAGCGCGATGCCTTGTTCGCGTGCGATAATGGCGGCCGAACTGCCAAGAAGGTCCATGAGCGCGAAGACGTTGAGCCCGCTTACGGAATCCGGGCCCGTTGGTCCGCCGTGCGTTTCACGCTCGATCGCTCTCCAGCGCTCGCTGCGCAGCGTGGCTTTAGCCGAGAGGCCGCAGGCGATGGTGAGGATTCCCTCGGCAATCATGACGGAGGATATGGCTATGAGCTGCAGGTCGCCAAGTCCGTTCGAGCCCAGGGCGATGTTGTCGATCATTACGAGCAAAATAGCCGCCGCGCCCGTGGGGAAGAGAGATAGCAGGGAGTATCGCGCGATCTTGGGAACGAGATAGCACTTCTTAACGAGCTTTGCTTTGTTTTCGCCCAGCATAGAGCCTCCCGGAACGTGGATGCGCGGGCGCGCGATGCGAATCTGCCTCATCCACAGTATGACGGGGGCGCAAGGCGGTGGGGGCGCGGTTTTGGCCTTCAGCGCGATTCTGGTGGCGACCGCCTAGTTTACGCGCGCGCCAAACGGCGCCAGCGTGAGCGATGCCATCTTGAACGCCTGACGGCCCAGCGGAATGCCCACGATGGTGAGGCAGAACAGGCAGCCCACAAAGAACCAGTAGATGGCGGTGAAGATGCCGCCGAATAGAATCCAGATGATGTTGCCTAGCAAGCTCATGGTGTCTCCCATCGCGCGCATTTGGGCGCCGTTTTGGACGTGGTCTTGAACGTAGTTTTGGACGATGTCCTCGGTTGGTTTCAATGCTATCTGGCTGGCGGCGTTTTCCCACTTAAGGTTTGCTGAATTCGGGATCCGGCGCACCAGTCCAGCTGCGGCGGACCAGGTGTGACGGCATGGCCGCCTCCGGTGTGGCTGCTTGCGGCATGGCCGTTTGCCGCTGCCTGCCCTACCCGCGTTGACAATTAGGAAAAATAGGAAAAAATAGGAAAAAAGGAAAGGGGAACAAGATGATTCGAGACACGATGTTCGCCCCATCGTTCGATAACAGACCTGCGTATCTTGTGGGGCGCGATGCCCTTGTCGAGCGCCTCGCTGAAGGGCTATCCGCGGAGCCGGGCAGCCGCGATCGCGCTGTGGTAATGCTTGGCCAAAGGGGTTACGGCAAGACGGTGCTGCTATGGGAGCTTGCAGACCGCGCGGCCGCCATGGGGTATGTGGTGGCGCACCCAACCATCGTGTCGTCGGGCATGCTTGACCGAATTGTTGAGAAAGTACAGCAAGACGGCCGCAGGCACCTGGGGAGCAAGAGCGTTCGGCTTGCGAACGCGTCAATTGGCGCGTTTGGGTTCTCCGCTGGATTAGAGTTCACACGAGAGGTTCAAGAAGGCAAGTCTTCTCAGTTCAAGCTCACCCAGCTGGCTAGAAAGCTCACGGCAGAAGGCCATGGCATGCTGATTTTGATCGATGAGCTGCAGGCGAACTCAGAGGAAATACGTCAGTTGGTTTCTCTCTATCAAGAGCTGGTGGGGGAGCGTCTCAATGTTGCGCTTGTTATGGCCGGCCTTCCCGGTGCCGTTTCCGCCACACTGAACGACAAGGTCCTAACGTTTCTTAACCGAGCGCGTAAGGTGAGCCTGCCGCCGCTTTCCCTGGGTGATGTCGACGCGTATTACGCGCGGGCGTTTGAGGAACTGGGCGTCTGCATTTCGGACGGCGAGCGAAAACGCATAGTAAAGGAGAGCATGGGGTCTCCGTACCTCATGCAGCTTCTGGGTCACAATGTGGTGGTGCGCGCAACGGACCAGGGGCAGCTAAACGGCTCTATGATTGATGCGGCGGTCGAGGCGGCGCGAGCGGATTTTGAGAATGATGTTTGCGGCACGCTGTTGGCCGCGCTATCGGTTCGAGATGTTCAGTTCCTCAGTGCGATGGCCCGGGACGAAGGCGATAGCAGCATCTCTGCCATTGCCGAGCGCATGAACGTGACGCAGGACTATGCGCAAAAATACCGCAAGCGTTTGATTAATGCCGGGGCGATCGAGCCCGCTGGCTGGGGCCTCATTAGGTTTGCCGTGCCGTATCTGGCGGACTACCTGCGCAGGGAGACTGGAGTGTGGTAGCGCCTTTCTGACGGGGTGGGTGGATGAGCATATGTTGGATCATGCGCCCGTCCGGCTCCTGCTCGACTTGTTGCCAGGCTCAGTCAGGTGTCAGGCTCCTCTTCCATATCCACAACATCTTCGTTTACAAGCGTTCGCGAAATCTGATAGGGTATTCCCCACGGCTGCAATATTTAATGTATCAGTTGGCGTCACCGCGCGAATCGGTGGCGCCTTTTTTTGTTGCCGTGATGGTCGATTTGCCGCGGCTGCGCGGCGCTAAACGAAAGGACAAGGGGATGCCCGCCAACAAACGAGAAAGCTTGATCTTCACCTTTATTATGTGCTTTGCCATGGTGCTTTGGATGTCCATCTACAACGTGGCGCTGCATCAGGGGGCGCTTACCATGGGCGCCGTTGCTCAGGCGTGGCTTGGATTCCCCGTGGCCTACGTGTTCGCCATGTGCGCCGACTGGTTTGTCGCCGCGCCGCTTGCCAAGGGTTTTGCATTTCGTTTTTTGGTGACGCCCGGCAAGAGCTCGCCGCTGGCCATGACGCTGGCCGTGAGCAGCTGCATGGTTGTGCCCATGGTGGTCATCATGTCGCTGTTCGGAGCGGTCGAGGTTGCTTCTCAAACCGGAGAGTTTGCCGCGATTCCCTTTATGTGGATTTCCAACATCCCCACCAACTTCATCATGGCGCTGCCGTGGAACCTGCTGGTGGCGGGGCCCGTTTCTCGCTTTGTATTCCGCCGGGCGTTCCCCGTTGGTACCGTTCTTGCCTAGCGTGGGTGGACGGTATGCGTAGCGCGGCATAAGGCATAAGTGAAGCAGGGACTGGAGAGGGTCATCGTCAAAAGGCGGTGGCTCTCTCCTTGCGATAATGCTTGCGCTTTGTTGTGACTGTGCAGCGACGGTGCTGTCATGCGGTCACTGCGGTTCATTCGTTGACATGCCGGTACACCGTGGCGATCGATATGTATATAACTCTTCTGCGACCTGCTGCTTTCTATTATTCTATCCACGAAAAAAAGAAGAAGAAAAACAGCCCCGCTTCGGCGTGGTCAATTAATGCCACGAGGCGGGTAAGCGCGGCGTTGGGTGGGGACTTTTTTGAACGTCTAGCCCCTTCGATTAGCCGGCGGGTGCATTCAAAAATGACCTTGAGGATGATCCAAGGCGGGACCAACCTATTTTAGGTGCGTACAAAGATGCAAATATAGCAGTTTAAGTGTCTTCTGCTTATCGCGATAAGCCGCACCGAAGGGTTCGCCTGTCATGAACAAGCCCTGTATAAAAAGTCGATCCCCGCCTCGTGGGGTTCATTGACCATTGGCAGCGGGGACGGTTTGTTTCGAGATGCCAAGCACGGAGAATCGACGCGGCGTCAGCTCCCTGTCACGCCCGTTGCAGGTCAAATTCGCGTTACAGATTCGGCTCGCCTTCTCGCATCACGGCATACTGGTCAAAAACAATCAGGGCGGGCGCTGCCGTTGCGCCTTGCAGGGAGATCGTCTCTGACGTCTGCGCAAAAGGGTGTGCGCAAAAGACGCAGAGGCAACGTCCATGGCAAAAGGGGGAGCAATGTCTTTTGAGGCCGCAAAGGCGCATTTGGAACAATACGGGCTGGCAGATCGCGTGATTGTATTTGATCAGTCTTCCGCCACCGTGGCGATGGCGGCCCAGGCGGCCGGGACCAGCGAGGCGGAGATTGCCAAAACGCTCTCGTTTTTGGTGGACGACGCGGCGGTCCTCATCGTCGCGGCGGGCGACGCGAAGGTGAACAGCTCCAAGTTCAAGGCGAAGTTCCACACCAAGGCGAAGATGGTCCCGGCAGATCGCGTGGAAGAGCTGGTAGGTCACGCTCCCGGCGGGGTGTGCCCCTTTGCCGTGCGTATCGGTGTGCCCGTGTATTTGGACGAGTCTCTCCGTCGTTTCGAATACGTCTACCCCGCATGTGGAAGCTCCAACAGCGCCGTGCGCCTTACGCCCGCGGAACTAGAGCGCGCATCCAGCTGTGTTGAGTGGGTCGACGTGTGCAAGCTGCCAGAAATGGCGCAGTAACTGCTTCCATGTTCAAGAAGATCGGTTGATTTCTCTTCGGGAACAATGCCGAGCGCTATGCTCCTTTGACCTCATAGGGGCGGCTGCTGAAAACGCCCTCCAGTTGGACTTGGTGCTCTGCTAAAAATGAGGTCCAGTTCACACGGGATGCTGAAAATGGCCTCCAGTTGGACTTGGCATTGGCGGGCGCCTGGTGCGCGCGGTTTGTATCCTGCGCTTTTGCGACGGCTCCTCGCTGGCCGCTGGATCAAAGTCCAACTGGAGCTCGTTTTCAGCGCTGCCAAGTCCAACTGGACCCAAAAAGTAGATGGTGGGTGTAAACGGAGGCTGTTTTCAGCAGAGGCCCCAAGTCCAACCGAAGCCCAAAAACAGCAAGCGTGCCAATCCGCGTCGCCGCGGCGACCGCATTATGAGCGCGGCAGACCTTGGAAAGGTTATTCGTGCCAGGCGCAAAGAGCTTGGCTACACGCAGGTACGGTAGTGTCGGAAAAGTTGGTGCAGCCCGTCTTCCGGGGACGGGTCGACATCGCTCCCGCCGGAGCGATAGCCGCCCGGCATGTCAGGGCGTCGGCCCCTGCCTCCTCCGGGAGCGTGTCCGCGCACCCATAATCTTGTTCACCATGGTCTCCAGGAGCGTGCGCGCCGGCTCCCTCATGTTGAGGAGCCCATCTCCGTTCTCAAAACCAGGGAAACCTTAAAACCAGGGTCTGGCCCGAGGTTGTGCCATACAGCCCCATAATGTCCCTAATGGTGATTTTTGCGCATACGAGGTCGATGAAGAAAACGGCAGTCCGGGCGAATTTGCTCGCGACCCCGAAAACCCCGTGCCTTCGTCCGCATGCTATAGCGAGGGGAGATGCGATGAAGCGGCAAGGTGACATAGCCTTTCGGGTGGAATCGGCAAAGGGCGATGCGCGCGCAGCGGACCAGCTGGTGCGCGATTACCTGCCCTTTATCAAATCCGAGGCGGCCAAGTTCGCCGGGCATCCGCTGCAAGAGGGTCGCGATGACGAGCTGGGCATTGCGATGTTCGCGTTTCATGAGGCGGTGCTGGCGTATGACGAGTCGCGCGGGGCGTTTATCCCCCTCGCCTCGCGCGCGATACGCAACCGCCTGATCGACTACGCGCGCCGCGAACGTCGTTTTGATTCGGTCGATTCGTTAGATGAGCCGTTGTCCCAAGATCAGGACGATGCGGAGCGCACGCGCGTAGACGCCCTCGCCGACCAGCGCGACGAGATTGGCGAGCGCGAGTTGCGAGCGGCGAGCCGCGAGGAGATCGCCGAGTTCACATCGCAGCTTGCCGGCTTTGGCGTCGAGCTTGCCAACGTCGCGCAGAATTGCCCGCGGCAGGCCCGCACCCTTGAGGCGTGCGGCAGGGCCCTTGCCTTTGCCCGCAACACGCCCGAGCTGCTTGAACGCCTGGTCCAATCGAAGAAGCTGCCCATCGCGGCGCTTGCTTCCGGTTCGGGCGTGGATCGCAAAACCCTCGAGCTCCACCGCCGGTACCTGGTGGCGCTGCTGCTCGCTTTTACCAACGGTTACGAGATCATTCGCGGCCACCTGTGCAGGATCGTGGGCGCGGCAGGAGGTGGCACTCGATGAAATACCTGATTATGGAAGTCCAGCTAAGCTATGCGGTGGGACTTGATGAAGAGGGGCGTTTTGTCAAGATGCCCAACATGGGCTACGAGGTAGGTCAGACGGTCGAGGACGCGGTGGTGTTCGATGACCCCCTTGACCTTGAGACCGATGCCCGGGCGGTTGACGGAGCGCTGCCTTCGTCAGTGGACGAGCACACCTCCCCGCTCGCGGACGCGCCCGCTTCCGCCTCGCCCCGTCGTCGTGCCGGCCGCGCGCTGCGCCGCCGCTTTGCGATCTTTGCCGCCGCGGCGAGCATGTTCGTCTTCGCCGTCACGGGCTATGCCGTCTGGCGGACACCGGTGGGCACGGTGCGCATGCGCATCAATCCCGCTATGAGCATGAGCGTCAACCGCTTTGACCGCGTGGTTGATCTTAGGGGCGACAACGCGGACGGCGACAACCTCATCGACGGCTACGGATACTACGGCAAGAACGTGCAGGACGTGTCGCAGGGCCTTGTGGAGCGCGCCCGCGAGCAGGGCTATCTCAAACCGGGCGGCCTGGTTCGCATCGATGCGGATTCGGATAACGCCGCCTGGGCGGACGCCATCGCGCGCGATCTGCTTGCCGCCCTCACCGATGCATTCGATGGCGACGCGGATATAGAGCTCAATGAATTTGTGGACGATGAGCTTGACGCGGACGATGACGCGGATGATGCGGACGATGATGCGGGCGACGGACCCGCTGGTGCGGACAAGGATGCCGACCGCGACGATGATGCGGATGATGATGACGGCTCCGGCCCCGGTGCCGGCTCTTTTACCGGCGGCGACGATTACGACGACGGCGATGATGGAGCCGATGGCGGCGACGGCGGCGATAAGGGCAGCAGCACCGGCGACGCCGATGATGCTGGCGACGCCGATAACGCGGGCGACGCGGATGACGGCGTGGGCGACGCCGGGGACGATGGCGACGACTCCGCGGCTGGCGGCGCTGCAGATGACGACGGGGGTGACGACCGCGGCGATGATGATGCCCTGGACTCCGGCGAGGAGGACAGGGCGATTCGCCCCGGCGCTATCGGCGCCCTTGCGGGGCAAGGCGGTTGGGAAGAAGGGCCGGGCGATAGCGACGGCCCCCATGGCCCCGGCGACTCAAATATGAGGGGACTTGCGGACAGCAACGCGGGGATTGCAGGTCAAAAGCGCTTGCCGTAGAGCCCGGACGGGAACGCATGGCAATCTTGAGCGAGCAAAGAAAAAATGATTTTGCTTGCGACCCCGTTTTTTAGAACTCGTCCTACGCAACCTACCACTGAGAAGCAAAGCCACTCAGATAGGAGGCAGACATGAAGAAGAGCGGAATGAAGGGCCTGGCGGTGGCGACGTGTGTGAGTGCGGCTATTGTGGCGGCGCTCACGGGCTGCGGCGCAAAGCCGGCGACCAAGGACATCAAGGCGGTCGCGGGCAATGCGGCGGTCGGTTCGGTTCTGCTGAGCATCAACCCGGAGATCGAGCTGGAGTACAACAAGGCGGGTCTCATCACCGAGGTCGAGGCGAAGAACGACGACGGACGCGAGGTGGTGGCCGATACCAAGAAGTACGAGGGCCGCTCCGTAAGCGAAGTCGCTGCAGAGCTTGTCGCGGACATCCACGCGCACGGCTTCTTTGACAAGAAGGTCGACGGGCACGACAAGAACATCGTCCTCAAGCTCGAGCCCGGCTCCGGCGTTCCCTCGGCGGACTTCCTCAAGGGTATCGAAGCGGCGGTTGAGGCCCAGACCAGCGGTTTTGGTCTCACTTCTGACGCCGTGGTGATCGATCGCGACATGGAGAGCGAGGACGGGCTCATTGGCCTGGAGGCCGCCAAGGACATCGCGATGGCGCAGATGGGCCTTGACCATGCCACGTTCGCCGACCACAAGTATGAGTTGGACGACGGCATCTACGAGTTCAAGTTCATCGCCGACGGCGTTGTGTACGAGTACGAGATCGACGGCAAGACCGGCAAGGTCCTTGAGGCGGACATCGAGCACAACGATGACTGGGACGATAAGGATTCGTGGGACGATCTGAACGACGATACCTACGACGCCGACGACGCGGACGATGCCGACGATGCGGATGACGCCGACGACGCGGATGACGCTGCCGATACCGATGACGTGGACGACGTGGATACCCCCGACACCGACGACGCCGACGACCGCGATGATCCCGCCGATACCCCGGACGCTGACGATCCGAACGACGCTGATGACGCGGACGACGCTGATGACCCCGCAGACGCTCCGGATCCTTCGGATGACGCGGACGATGCGGACGACGATCCGGACGCAGATGACGCGGACGATGCGGACGACGCCGACGACAACGATTAACGGCGCCCGGCACCCTTTGCCCATGATGCGGATAGAGGTTGATCCCGGGATTATGACAGCTTTACGGTAGATTGACCGATCCGCAAACGATAGAGCCCGCTTGCTAGCATCGAGCAAGGCGCGGCAGGCCCCCACGGTAGCGTGCAATGCCGTGGGGGCCGTTTTTATGCCGGTAACGATTAAGGCCCGGGGTCAGCGGGGGAGCGCTGGGGCTGGGAGCTGCGGGGGAGCGCTGGGGCCGGGAGCTGCGGGCGTGCCGGACGCGTGCAAGGCCGACGGCAGCATGCGGATCCGCCGAGCGCGCGCTGGCTCCGCCGCAGCGAGAACTCGTGCAAAGCCGCCCGGTCCTAGGGCTACTCGACCTTAAACTCCACGCGGTCCAGGTCCTTCACGTCCAGGCGGATGAGCTCCTCCGCCATGGTTCGATCATCGCTATCGAGCTCCTCGTCCGTGACAACGCGCGCCACCAGCTCTTCGTCCATAGAAGAGCCGTTAGAAGCGGGGGCGGCTTGCAGCCCAACCGTGTACTCCTTAAACCCGGGGCAGACCACGGCGAGCTCGCGCGCGGTCTCGTCGGCGCCGTAGGAATCGGGCGTGGGGTCGTCTGCCGCCCTTACCATGTTCGACGTGAGGATGATGCAGGGGATGGCGAAGATAGCGGTGCCAATGAGGATGCGCCACCGTACGGCGTGGGCATGCGAGCGCGCGTCGGCGTCTTCCTGCGCGGTCACCACCCCGTCGTCGTTGAGGTCGCGTTTGAGCGGGGTGCCCAGCAGCAACAGGACGAGCATGGCGGATAGCGCGATAAAGACCACGTTGATGCCGAACTCGTACAGCGCGCTCAGCGAGAGCCCCAGGTTCATGGCGGCGATGCCGTAGCCCGCGGCGCACAGCGGCGGCATCAGCGCGGTAGCCACGGCGACGCCCGAGATGAGCGTGGCGGGCTCCTGGTCGCGCGAGTTGCCCAGGCCTCCCGCGAAGCCGCCCACCAGCGCCAGGATGAGGTTCCATACGGTGGGGCTCGAGTTGTCCGCCATGGCCTGCGTCATGCCGGCGACGGGGGAGAGATTGAAGTAGAGCGTAGAGGTGATGAGGCAGAAGACCATCTGGACGATGAGCCCGGCCGCGGCGTCGCGCGCCAGGGTGCGGTCAAGCGTCGCCGCGGCGTAAGCGATGGCGAGCACCGATCCCATGAGGGGACAGATGAGCATGGCGCCCACGATGGCGATGTCCGAGTTGGTATCCAGGCCAATGCACGCGATAACCATGGCGACGATGAGAATGCACAGGTGGTTGCCGTTGAGCCGCGCCCCGTTGACAAAGCGTTTGCGGATCACATGGTAGGGCGCGCGTCCCTCGCGAATATTGAAGGTGTCCTTGAAAAAGGTGGCGACGCTGCGCCAAATCTGCTGCAGCGCGGGTCTTTCGCCATGGCGCCGGCGATGGCGGTCGATGTATTTTTGCAGGTCGATGTCGGCGGGACGGCCGGCGCCCTCGCCGTGATGGTCTTCGCGCCGATTGTTGTGCTGGCTGTTGCGTTGGTCCGCCATAGTGTCCACCTGCCGTGTTGGTAGTCCTCGTCCCCATCATCACGATTGCCGCAACCGCCGCGAGGCGGGGGCATCTCAACGCATTCTTGCCCCTTGCGCCGCACCTGTCAACGCACCGGGCACATACGCCTTGCGCCAACATGGTATAGTGTACGTTTGCGCGGGTACATCCCGTGGAAGCCAATATGAGACGCGTGCGCCACCTTATCCGACGCGCGCTCGTTGAAAGGACTGCCCCATGGCAGTAAATGAACAGCTTTTGCTTGAAGTTCTTGAGCAGATCCGCCCCAACCTGCAGGCTGACGGCGGCGACATGGCCTACGTGGGCGTGGACGATGACGGCGTTGTTTCCCTTGAGCTGCAGGGCGCCTGCGCCGGCTGCCCCATGAGCCAGCTGACGCTCTCCATGGGCGTGGAGCGCATCCTCAAGGAGCACGTCCCCGGCGTGACCCGCGTTGAGGCCGTCAACAACGGTCCCGCTGCAGATATGTACGACGAGTACGCGCCGTTCTAGGCGATAGCCGTTTCAAAGCGTTTTGCCCCGTGCCGCGCGCGGGGTTGATGGAGGTCCGCAATGGTTCTCTCTGACCACGATATCAAGATCGAGATCGAGAAGGGGCGCATCGTCCTCGACCCGTTCTGCGCCGAGCTGATTCAGCCCGCTTCGATCGACGTGCGCCTTGGCAATGATTTCCGCGTGTTCCGCAACTCCGACCACGTGGCGATCGATCCCGAGCTGCACCAGCCCGATCTTACCGAGCAGATCATTGTTTCCGACGGGGACGCCTTTGTGCTGCACCCCGGTCAGTTTGTTTTGGGCACTACGCTGGAGCGCATCTGCGTTCCGGATGACGTGCTGGGCAAGCTTGAGGGCAAGAGCTCTTTGGGTCGCCTGGGCCTGATGATCCACTCCACCGCCGGCTACATCGATCCGGGCTGGAACGGCCAGATCACGCTGGAGCTTTCCAACGTGGCGAACCTGCCCATCCTGCTTCGCCCCGGCATGCGCATCGGCCAGATCAGCTTCGAGCGCATGAGCTCCCCGGTCGACGTGCCCTACGGCGCCCCCGGCTTGGGCAGCCATTACCAGGGTCAAGTGGGAGCCACCGCAGGCAGCCCGCTTACCAGGCCAGGAGTCGCCCGTGGCTAGCGAGATCCCCGCGCCCCAGTCGCCCATGCCGGCGCGGGGCGCGTCTTGTATGCCGGCACCGGGCGGCGCGCCCAGGCCCGGCGACCGCGACGTGGTGGTCGAGGATCCTCGTGGCGAGGACGGCGTGGTGCGCTGCTGGGAAGTGCGCGGCTGCGCCGGCCTGTACGGTTTTTCCGGCTTTATGCAGGACGAGTGCCCGCACAATGAAAAGGACCGCTATATGCCATGCCCCGCTACCTGCGCCTTTACGCGCTGTCAGCGCCCGTGGCACAAAGATGCGGTCACGTTGGAGGACCTTACCGATCCAACCGTGGATCGCATGGCCACCATTAAGGAGCAGTGCCGCCACTGCCTGCACTTCATCAAGAACGGCCCGCGGGCATCTGCTCGCTAGCGTGCCGGCGCCCGTTCCCGCGCGGGGCGACCTATAAGAGAAAGGGAGCCATTTTGCTCAACGACCTCTATCACATGCTCGATCCCGTCGCGTTTTCAGCGGGCCCCATCACCATCTACTGGTACGGCATCGCCTACGTGGTAGGTTCCATTCTCGCCGGTTTCGTTATGTATCGCGTGCAGCGCCGCTGGAACATGGGCCTTACCGTCGATGATGTCTGGATGCTGGTAACGGGTGCGGTCTTTGGCCTCATCATTGGCGGCAGGCTGTTCTACGTCATCTTTTACGGCGATGGGTACTACTTCACCCACCCGCTTGAGATCTTCGCGACCAACCAGGGCGGCATGAGCTTCCACGGGGGCTTGGTAGGGGGCTTGGTAGGGGGCTACATCGTGTGCCGCATACTCAAGTTGTCTGCCTGGACCATTGCCGACCTCGCCATCATTGGCGTGCCGCTGGCGCTGGCGTTGGGCCGCTGCGCTAACTTTGTGAACGGAGAGCTGTGGGGCAAGCCCACGGACCTGCCTTGGGGCGTGGTCTTTGGCGGGTCGGCCGGCGAGATCCCCCGTCATCCCTCCCAGCTTTACGAGGCTTTTCTAGAGGGCATCGTCCTTTTTGTGATCCTGTACTCCATGAGTCGCAAGAAGAAGCTGCCGCCGCAGGGCGCCTTTATAGGCACGTTTGTTCTGGGCTATGGCGTTGTCCGCTTCCTTATCGAGTTCGTTCGCGTGCCCGATGCGCAGCTGGGCTATCTCTTTGGCGGCTTCATAACCATGGGCCAGCTGCTGAGCCTGCCCTTGATCGTGATCGGTGCCGCCTTGTTGTTCTATGCATACAAGGCTTCTCGTCCGCAGCATGCGTTTTTGGACGAGGACTAGCGGGCAGCGGGGCAAGCGAGCAAGTGGAAAGGCCTATGAGGAAAAAGACGTTTTGCAGCGCCCTCGCACACGCGGGGGCGTATTTGGTTTCGATTGCCGTGCTGCTGGGGCTGTGGCACCTGGCTGCCGTGGTGATTTCTAGCCCGGCGCTACCGACCCCGGGGGCGACGGTGGCGGTGTTTCGCGAATATGTTCCCGATCTGGCCCCCGCGTTTGCGGTGAGCCTGTATAGGGTGCTCGCGTCGCTTGGCATCGCGTCGGTGCTGGCGGTGCCCGCGGGCTTGGCTCTGGGGAGATCCCCGCGCCTCGATGCGGCGGTGTCTCCGGCGCTGCACGTGCTGTACCCCATTCCCAAAGTGGTCTTGCTGCCGGTGTTCTTGGTGCTGCTGGGGCTGGGCGATGCGGCCAAGATCGCCCTGATGTCCGTCACGGTGTTCTTTCAGGTGCTGGTGAGCGTGCGAGACGCCGCGGCGTGCGTTCCGCGCGAGTCGATCCTGGCGGCGCGGAGCCTGGGCGCCGGCCGCGTGGTGACCTGCCTTCACGTGGTGGTTCCGGCGGTGTTGCCCGAGCTGTTCACGGCGCTTCGCGTTGGCTCTGGCACCGCGGTGGCGATTCTCTTTTTGGCCGAGTCCATCGCCGGCTCGACTGGGTTGGGCTATTTCATTGTGGATGCATGGTCGATGGTGGACTACCCGCGGATGTTTGCCGGCATGATTGGCATGGCGGTGCTGGGCGTGGGAATCTACGAGGTGCTTGCCCTGGTGGAACGCCTGCTCACTCCATGGCGGCGCGCCTAGCGCGTGCCGCGCGGTTATACGCGGGCGGCCTCCGCTAAGGCCGTGGGGTTGCTGAAAAAAAGCCCCCTTTTGCCGCCTTGATGACCGCCGCGAGGCAGCGGGTAGTTCCCGAGGCGGGCAAATGGGCGTTTTTACTGGGTTGGCCATCGGTAAAACGTCCAAATGTCCGTCTCAAGGGGTGGGTGCCTGGCGGCAGGCTACTTTACCGGTCCAAATTCGCCGGTCTGCTCGTCAAAGAACAGGGCGTTTTTAAGGTAGCCGCGCGCGAGCATCCAATCCAGCTGCGGCTGGATTATGTCGCAGGTGGGCTTGGCACTCGCGGGGTACTCCGCGATGGGATAGGTCTTCTTGAGGGGGTCGGCTAGGTTGGTCTTCTCAATAAGCAGGTCGCGGTAGCTCTCCGGGTCGCTATTGATGGCCTGGGCGGCAAGATCCCAGCCGCGGGCCACGTCGGCCACGGCATCGCGGCCGCCCTCATCGTCCTCAAACGCCTCGCGGACCACAACAACGGACTGGGAGAGGTTTTGGCCGTCGGAGTCCTGGGCGT
>OFMJ01000074.1_pt1 | contig 103406 bp, 104 predicted proteins | sample 1541801 | NCBI WGS metagenome assembly OFMJ01 (sample SAMN04209234, study PRJEB22552) | human gut metagenome | biome: gut; material: feces | host: Homo sapiens | place: USA: Oklahoma
GAAAAAGTACCGGAGTTCTCTACAGAGCAAGGAGCGGTTTTCCCGCCACGGCGGGAAAGTACCGGTCTTCTCTCCGGCAGCTTTCCGGCAATGGAAAGGAAGTGGCGTGAAGCACTTGCCTTTTTCCTACGGAAAAAGTACCGGAGTTCTCTACAGAGCAAGGAGCGGTTTTCCCGCCACGGCGGGGAAGGGGCAATCCTCTCTGACTCACTAGAAGCATCGTTTTCGCGGTTCTCGCAGCAAGATAGAGTAAACAACAACTGGTTTTCCATCAAGTCGCGCCCACGCGCGGGAAGGAGAAAGCACTTTTATGAACATGGACGTCGTAATGGAAGCCCTGGGCATCATGGGCAAAGGGATGCTGGGCATCTTCGTGGTGATTGTCGTCATCGCGTTGCTGGTCTACCTGTTGACCAAAATCACCTCCCGGAAAAAGTCCTGACACATGGAATGAGAGGGGCGGGCCTTGGCGGCTCGCCCTTTTCTTGCCTCCAAAAAGTAAAATATACTTGACTTTTAGATTGGTAAAGCATACAATATTCTGGAGAGGTGAGCCCATGGGAAAAAACTTAAAAATGAAAGCCGCCCGGGCCGCTTTGGGCCTGACCCAGCAGGACTTGGCAGAGGCGGTGGGTGTCACCCGCCAGACCATTGTGGCCATCGAGCGGGGGGACTACAACCCCACTATCAAGCTCTGCGTGGAAATCTGCAAGGCCCTGGGCAAGACTTTGGACGAACTGTTCTGGGAACCGTGAGAGGAGTTGTACACCATGAGAAAACGAACCGAGTTAGACGAGCGCCAGCTGTGGCAGCGGGGCAACGTGTTCAAGCACGCCTTTGTGTTTTTGCTTGGGGCCCTGGCGGCACAAGGCGCCTGCAAAGCCTTTGGCATCACCTGGGCAGAGGGCCCCTGGGAGGCGGTCCTGCTTATCTGGGCCAGCGTGGCCCTGTGCTGGTGGGAGTTCATCCTGCGGGACATCAGCCCCATGGGGAGGAGCCAGAAGACCTTCTTTTTCGCCATGGGCCTGTGCGGCCTGTGCATCGTGGTGATGGAGCTGGCGTCCCTGGCGGCCGGCCGGGGCCCGCTGCTGGAGGAGGCCATGCTCACCTCCGCGGGGGCCACCACCCTAATCGGCTGCCTGATGGCCAGCATCCTGGGGGTGTACCTGGCGAAGTCCCTCCGGGATAAGCGCCGCCCCGCTGGGGACGAGGAGTAAACTTGCAGCTGCCGTGGCCGCCTCCTGCAAAAATCCCTTCCCATCCCCGGCAAAACCTGCTATAATAAAAAGGATTTTGAAACAAGGGGGAACCACTATGACCGTCCTGCCGGAACGCTACCAGCCCGCCCTGGGCCTGTACGAAACCCAAAAAGCCATCGGGCTCATTAAGAATATCTTCCAGGTAAAGCTCTGCGCGGCCCTGCACTTAAAGCGCGTCACCGCGCCCCTGTTCGTGGACCCGGCCACCGGCCTCAACGACGACCTCAACGGCGTGGAGCGCCCCGTGGGCTTCGACATCCCCGCTGTGGGTATCGAGGGCCAGGTGGTGCACTCCCTGGCCAAATGGAAGCGCCTTGCCCTCCACGACTACAACTTCTTTGTGGGCAACGGCCTGGTGGCGGATATGAACGCCATCCGCCGGGACGAGGAGCTGGATAACCTCCACTCCATCTACGTGGACCAGTGGGACTGGGAGAAGGTCATCGACGAATCCACCCGCAACGAGGCCTACTTAAAGGACACGGTCCGCCGGATTGTCAGCGCCATCTGCGGCACGTTGGACGAGCTGAAGTGGCAGTTTTCCAGCCTGGACACCGACCTGTGCCGGGACGTGTTCTTCATCACCGCCCAGGAGCTGGAGGACATGTACCCCCAGCTCACCCCCAAGGAGCGGGAGGGCATCATCACCAAAAAGCACAAGACTGTGTTCATCCAGCAGATTGGCGGCAAGCTGAAAAGCGGCAAGCCTCACGACGGCCGCGCCCCCGACTACGACGACTGGAGCTTAAACGGCGACCTGCTTTTCTGGCACGAGCCCTTGCAGTGCGCCCTGGAAATCAGCAGCATGGGCATCCGTGTGGACCCGGAAAGCCTGGATAAGCAGCTGTCCCTGGCGGGCTGCGACAACCGCCGGGAGCTGCCCTTCCACAAGATGCTGTTAAATGGGGAGTTGCCCTTGACCATCGGCGGGGGCATTGGCCAAAGCCGCCTGTGCATGCTGCTGCTGGGCAAGGCGCATATCGGCGAGGTACAGGCCTCCCTGTGGGACGAGGAGACAAAACGCCTCTGCAAAGAAGCAGGTATCGTTCTGCTGTAAGGAGTGTTTTTCATGAAAGCCTTTTTGAAAACCTATTGGCTGGAGGCTTTTCTGTTTGCTATAGCTTTATTGGGCGACCTCATTGTCCTGCCTTTTTTGCCAGAGCAGGTCCCCGTCTATTGGAACATTCCCTTCTGCCAAGCGCCCAAATGGACTCTTCTGCTTTTGACAGTTACACAGCTTCCAGGTGCATGTCTGGTGCGCTTTGGCTTGCATCTCTATTTTGCAAAGTATCCTGCGGTGGCGCTCACCTTCGGCAGCCTGGAGCGTTTGGTGCCCCCGCTTTTTTCAGTGGCGCTGATTCTCTGCCAGCTCAGTTCAGTTCTGGGGTCCTTTGGCCTATTCTTTCCTGTGCTGTATGTCCTTTTAGCGGAGCTGGTGTTTCTGGCCCTTCTCTGTATTGGCCTTGCCGCATCCAAGCATAAGGGCAGAAGCGGCAGGCCGAGATAACCTCACTACGTTGTAAAAGGGGTAATACTCATGAAAATGCTGAAAACCTATTGGCTGGAGCTCCTCTTCTTCGCCGTGGGCCTTGTGGGGGCGGTCATCGCCATGCCCTTTCTGCCGGCAAGCGTGCCGCTGCAGTTCCAAGGCGACGGCGTCATCACCCGCACAGGCCCCAAGTGGGCGGTGTTCATCATCCCGGTGGTGCAGCTGCTGGTGTGCTACGGCTTCCACTGGTGGATAAACCGCTGCCTGGAGAAGCTCCCCGCCCTGGCCTACACCCTCGCGGGCATGGAGCGCCTGCTGCCCGCGGTGCTGTCCATCATCCTTCTGACGTTGGAGCTGTGCGTGCTTCTGGCCGCCTGGGGCGTGACAATCCCCCTGGGCGCGGTGCTGCTGGTGGAGCTGCTGCTGGTGCCCATTGTGTTCATCGGCTTTGTGGCCGCGAAAATCCTGGGCAACATCGGCAAACTGAAATAACCGCGGGACGCCTTGGCGGCTGTTCCCATCGGCGGGGGAGGGCGGTTCGGTGAAGATATACATTGTAGGGTCCGTGGCAAGCGGGAAGTCCACCCTGGCGCGGAAAATCTCCCACATCACAGGGGCGCCGTGCTACCATTTAGACGAGGCCGTCTACACTGTGGACCCCTCCGAGCCCTGGGGCAACAAAAAGCGGCCCCTGGAAGAGCGGGACCGCCTGTTCCAAGCGATGCTAGCCCAGCGCCACTACATCATGGAGGACGCGGGTCGCGACTGTTTCCGCGCGGGGATGGAGCAAGCGGATACCGTCCTGTTGCTGGAGATTCCCCGTATCGTCCGGGAAAAGCGTATCCTCCTGCGCTGGGTCAAGCAAAACCTGGGCCTGGAAAAGTGTATTTACTGTCCTCGCTTTGCCATGCTCCAAGCCATGTTCCGCTGGGCCCGGAATTACGACACCGGGGCGGACGGGACAAAAGCGCTGGTGTCGCAGTTTGCAAGCAAGACCATTGTGCTGCGCAATGGCAAAGACATACGACGCTACCTGGAAACCCTCAGCCGGGTAGCCGAATAACCTGCATGAAAAAACCTGCTGCGGCCTATGCTGCAACAGGCTTTTTTCGTTTCGTAAGGCTTTTATGATTCCATCCGCTCCAGCGCCCGGCGGACTTCCTCCACAGTTTCCTCCAGCGGCGCCGCCCCGTCCAGGTGGAGCACCGGGCAGGGGAGAAGCTTCTCCCAGGCGTTGTGACGGGCGCGGCTGCGCATGTTTAGGCCGCCGGTGTCGTAGCCCCGGGCGTATTCCAAAAATTCCAGAAAGTCCTGGTACATGTCCCCGCCGGGCTCGATGCGGCTGCCAAAATCTGCCCGCTCCCGGGCCTTGAGCCGTTCCAGCCGCAGCTGGGTTTCCGCCTCCAGCCGCACCACCAGCGTAAACCGGGGAATCAGCGGGTTGCCCCAGGGTATCAGCGCCCCGGAGAGCACCACGTCCTCCGGCTTGTCCAGCTCCTCCTCCAGCAGGGCGAGGCGCTCCTCCAGGGGGCGCTTCTGCGTGTACTGGGGGTCGGTGGGCAGCCAGAAAAAGTCGTCTGTGTCCAGAAAGCGGAACCCCAGCCGCCGTCCTATCTCCCGCCCCAAGGTGGACGTCCCCGAGCCGCAGGGCCCGTAAATGTGGACGATGTGCTTCATGGCGTCTCCTTTCAGCTGTTGAGGTACTGCTCCAGCTCCTCCCAGCGCTCTTGGCAGACCTGGCGGCCCTGGGCGTACAGGGCCCGCAGTTTCTTCACGTCCTTTTCCGTGCGGGACACTGTCACCGGTTCTGGCGGCCGCAGCACAAACACCTTGCCCTGGGCCTCCAGGCGGTCCAGTTCATCCAGCTCCCGGGCGTAGCGCCGGGGCGTTTCCAGCAGGGCCCGCACCAGCTGGGGATAGGGCTTGTAGTACTTGGCGTAGAGGTTCGCCAGGGCCCGGGGCGTCTGGGGCTTGCGGTAGCCGTGCTCCCGGGTGGTGATGACCACCACTTTCCCGTAGCCCTCCTCCAGCGGCTTCCGGTAGGGGATGGACACCGACACGCCGCCGTCCACGCAGGGGATGCCCTCCACCTCCACTGTGGGGGAGAGCAGGGGCATGCTGGCGCTGGCCCGGATGGCCCCGTAAATGTCCCCGCAGCGGTGCTTTTCCCAGTAGGCGGGCTGGCCGGTGCGGCAGTCCGTGGTCACAGCGGTGAAGTCCATCTCCGAGCGGGCGAATTCCTCCCGGTCCAGGGGCAGCAAAGAGTCGGAAATCTCCCCGAACAGGAAGTCAAAATTGAAGATGCTCTTTTTAAAGATTAAATTTCCCAGCCCCAGATACCGCTTGTCGTTGACGAAATCCAGGTTCACCTGGGCGGTGCGCCCCACCTGCCGGGAGACGTAATTCACCCCGGTCAGGGCCCCGGCGGATACGCCGAACACCCCGTTGGCCCACAGCTGGCGCTCCATCATCACATCCACGGCCCCGGCGGAAAACATGCACCGCAGGGAGCCTCCCTCCATGGCGAGGGCCCATTTTTCCATCGCGCTATCCTCTCCTTTCCGATAGCTCCATTGTACACCAACTTCCCCCAAGATTCAACGTCCCCGCTTGATTTCCTGGCCGCCGCCAGGTATAATAGTCCCTGCGAAATCACAGCAAGGAGAGGTACCATGCGCATACGTAGAAAGACCTGGGCCCGGCCGGAGCTGGCCGCCTGCCCTTACTATATCCCCCAGCCGGAGGCGCAGAAGGGCCGCTGGCAGGAGGTGTTCAGCAGCCCCCGGCCCATCCACCTGGACTTGGGCTGCGGCAAGTGCGTGTTCCTGGCCCAGGCGGCCCACACCCACCGGGACGTGAATTTCATCGGCATCGACATCAGCCTGGACATTTTGGGCGTGGCCCGGCGGAACATCCAAGAGGCCTACGGCGAGGAGCAGCCGGACAACGTGGCCCTGTGCGCCTACAACATCGAGCGCCTGCCCCAGCTGTTCGCCCCCGGCGAGCAGGTGGAGCGCATCTACATCAACTTCTGCAACCCCTGGCCCGCGGCCGGCCACCACAAGCGCCGCCTGACCCACACCCGGCAGCTGCTCAGCTACAAGCCCCTGCTGGCCCCCGGCGGGGAGATTTGGTTCAAGACCGACAACGACGACCTGTACCTGGCCACCCGCCGCTATCTCACCGAGGCGGGCTTCGAAATCTTCTTCGACACCAAGGACCTCCACCGGGAGAACGACCCGGAGAACCTCCTCACCGAGCACGAGGTGCGCTTCACCCAAGAGGGCATCCCCACCAAGGCGTTGCGGGCGAGGTTGTCTTAATCACACGGTGTGCCTGCCCCCAAAGCCGTCTCTCGCACGGAGAGGCGGCTTTTCCTTTGACAGCGCATTTGCGTCAATTTCTGGATAGAATGGGTAGAAATAGCATGTCTACTCTTGACAGCTTTGTAAAAATACGCTATGCTTTTTCTGCACGCAAGTATAACGTTTTCCTGTGGGCGGACCATTCGCGCTTCGGTGAAAGCGCCCCGGGGATCCTTGCTTGCTTGTGGGAGAGAGTGTGGAACAGGCTTTTCCATGCGCCCGGCTCCCATATTTGTTTAGGAGTTGATTTGAATTGGCTAATTTAGAACAGTTTCCGTCCGCGGCGCTCAACGGCGCCTACTACGACACCCCTGTGGCCTTTGAGCCCCAGCTGCCCATGGGCCGTCCCGCGGGCACCAACCCCTTCGCCGACAGCGACACCGTGGTGCCTCCCGGCGCCGTGCTGCTGGAGGGCGGCAAGCTCCGCCTGAACTTCCTGGCGCCCACCGCCGCCAAAGTGGACGCCGTGCTCCGCTACCGGGAGCGCCACGACCTGGAGAAGGGCGAGAACGGCCTGTGGACCGCGGAAATCGACGCTGGGGACGGCGGCTTTATCCCCATCCTGTTCCACGTGGACGGCGTGGAGGTGCTCAACCCTCTGGCGCCGGTGGGCTATGGCTCTTCCCGGCCCATCAACTACGTGGACGTCCCCCAGCCCGGGGTGGATTTCTACCTGTGCAAGGACGTGCCCCACGGCACCGTCACCCAGGATTACTACTTTGCCCCGTCTGTAGGCCTGCTGAAAAGCTGCCTGGTCTACACCCCTGCCGGCTACATGAAGGACGATACCCAAACTTACCCGGTGCTCTACCTCCAGCACGGCCACGGGGAAAACGAGAAGTGCTGGGTCCACCAGGGCCGGGCCAACTTCATTTTGGATAACCTCATCGCCGAGGGCAAAATGCCCCCCTGCGTGGTGGTGATGAACAACGGCATGGTCCAGCGGGAGCAGGAGGGCCTGCGTGTGCTGGAGACAAACGCCATCACCCGCCTGCTGCTGGAGGACTGCATCCCCTATATCCAGTCCCACTACCGGGTGCGCACCGACAAGTGGAGCCGGGCCATGGCCGGCCTGTCCATGGGCTCCATGCAGACCAGCATGGTCACCTTGGGCCACCCGGACCTGTTCGGCTACGCCGGGGTGTTCAGCGGCTTTGTGGGTGCGCTGAAAATCGGCCAGTCCATGCCGGACCAGTCCTACCTGAAAGAGCTGGACGACAAGGAGAAATTCCAGCAGGACTTCAAGGTGTTCTTCCGTGGCTGCGGCGACACGGACTATATTGCCCTGGACCGCTTTGAAAAGGACAGGGAACTGTTCCGGGAGAAGGGCCTGGCCCCCGAGGACTGCCCTGCCCACGTGGAAAAAATCTACCACGGGGAGCACGAGTGGAACGTGTGGCGCATGTGCCTGCGGGACTTCTGCCAGCTGCTGTTCCGCTAAAGGTATCATGAGCTGGCCCTTTGGGTGTGGTATGGCGCGGAGAACGCCGGCGTCTTTTGCGGTGCTTTCGGAAAACACGGGGCGGCTTGCGCGCCCTTTTCGCTGAAAACAGGAGGAACGCCAATGGTAACGTTAAAGGACATTGCAGAGCGGGTGGGGGTTTCCATCACCACGGTTTCCCGTGTCTTAAATGGGAAGGGCTCTATCAGCCAGGAGACAAAGGATAAGGTGTTCCAGGTGATGCGGGAGCTGAACTACTATCCCAACGAGATGGCGCGCTCCCTGGTGAATAAGAACAGCCACATCATCGGCCTGATTGTCCCCTATATCGACCACCCCTTTTTCAGCGCCCTCACCGCCGCCATAGAGGAGGCCAGCTCCCATGCGGGCTACAAGCTCTTCCTGTGCATTTCCGGCGGCAACCAAGAGCGGGAACTGGAGCAGTTTGCCGCCCTCCAGGCCAACAACGTGGCCGGGGTTCTGGTGTGCACGCGGGACAGTTACAATATGGATGAGCTGCTCAACCGGCGGAATATCCCCCTGGTGAGCATCGAGCGCAGCATAGAGGGCGTGCCCTCCGTGGCCTGCGACAACTACAAAGGCGGTGTGCTGGCAGCCCAGGAGCTGCTGGCCAGCGGCTGCAAAGCGCCGCTGCTTTTTGGCAACCGCATTGTCTCCAGCCGCATACCTGCCTTTGGAAGGTACCAGGGTTTTTTGGAAACCTGCCGCCAAGCAGGCTGCCCCTGCAATGCGTATTACATGGAAGCAGAGGATTTGTTTGGCAAGCATCTGGAAGAGGACATCCTCCACGCCCGAGAGCTGTATCCCCACACCGACGGCATCTTCGCTACCAGTGATGTGCTGGCCGCCGGCATCCAGACTGCCTTGTGGCGCCTTGCCCCGGATTACCCGGCTTCCCTGCCCCTGGTTGGCTTTGACGGCGTCAGCGTTTCGGAGTACTGCCGCATCAGCACCGTGGCCCAGCCCATTTACCAGATGGGGGAGCAGGCGGTGCTGACGCTGGTCCAGCTCATCAATGGGGAAGAGGCTCCCGCCAGCTCCATTCTCCCCGTGCGGTTCATCCGCCGGAAGAGCTCGGGGCCCCGTTCCTAAAAGAGAATCCTGTCTCACGGAGCGCCTGGCTGAGAAAAGAGCCGGGCGCTTTTTTGCCCCCATAAGAAAAAAGGAGCCGCCCAGTGCAGCTCCTTTCTCTATTGCGCCACCTCCAACACATACCCTGCCCCCCGCAAGAAGCGTATCCCTGCCGGGGCGCCCAGCCGGGCCAGCTTTTTGCGGATGTTGGAGATGTGCACCCACACCACGCTGCAATCCACGTCGCTGTCCCAGCCCCACACGTGGGAGAGCAGCTGGTTGGTGGTCACCACAAAGCCGGGCCGCTCCATGAGCATCTCCAGGATTTGGAACTCCCGCCCGCTGAGGCTTTGGCTTTTCCCCTGCCAGCTCAGCTCATAGGTGGAGCGGTTCAGGGTAAGGCCGCCCACCGTCAGCAAATCCGGCAGGTAATTCTCCTTGCGGCGGAGCATAGCCCGCACCCGGGCCAGCAGCTCCGGGGTGGCGCAGGGCTTGGAGAGGTACCAAACTGTGTCCGACGGCGCCTTGACTGTCATCACGTTGGATGACCTGGCCGAGGGAGACATGGTAGCCGTCACCACCAGCGAGGACGGCGCCCAGCAAATCATTGTTCTGGAAGTGGCCAATGTGGAGGACGACCTGGCTTCCAGCAGCAGCGTCTCTGAAAACGCGGAGTTGGCAACGGAGGAATCCGCCTTGGAAGAAGCCACCGGCGAGTAGGCGCCTCCAGGGGGGCGGCCCTCCCCTATGAAATCCCAAGAAAGGCAGGAAATCTGCCATGAATTTGACCGATAAAGCCCGCCGGGGCAGCCAAGAGGCCATGGAGGCCCTTTTTGACATGACAAAAAACGATGTGGCCTACCTGTGCCGCCTGCTGCTGGGGGATAACCAAGCCGCCAGCGTTGCGGTGCCCCGCATCTACCGCAGCCTGTGGGAGCAGGTGCTCGCCGGGCGCATCACCATCGAGGAGGACTTCGCCCAGGCCGCCCTGGTGAAAACAGCGGCTTTCTGCAAAACCGTCCTCACCAAAAAGGACTCCAAGTCCTTCCGCATCCCCCAAAATCGGGATTTCGTCCTGGGGATGGGGGAGGGGCGGCTGTCCCTGCAAGGGGAGCCCTGGGAGCTGGCCGTGGACAATCTGCCGCCGCTGCACCGGTTCCTCTATGTGCTGCCTGTGCTGTGCGGCTACACCCAGGCGCAGCTGGCCAAACTGTTCCATACCAACGAGGAAACGGTGCGCCTGGCCCAAGTGGCAGAAGCCATTTGCCTGAAGCGGCTGTTTGCCGCCCTCTCCCGCCTGCTGGGAAGGGAGTTTTCCCTTACACAAGAGGAGTTTCACCGGGCTTTGAAGGCAAACCGGCCCCGGGCAGAGGTGCCGCCCACGGTGGACGATGCTGTCCTCCACGCCATCCGGGCCGTGTGCAGGCCTATCCAAAGGCGCCTGGCGAAAAAGCGGAAGCGCGTGGCCTTGGCCGCCGGCACCGTGGTGGTGCTGGTCTGCCTCACCGGGGGCATCGTGTACGCCTCTGTGGCCGGGGACGGGGGAGAGGCTGCGGAAAGCACCGCCTCTGTCTCCTCCGCGGTGGAGGAATCCAGCGCCGCGGAGACTTCCAGCGTAACCTCCGCCGCGTCCGAGGAGAGCTCCGCCCTTTCCGAAAGCTCCACTGTTTCCGAGGACACCAGCTCCTCCGAAACCTCAGCTGTGGACAGCGAAGCTGCCTAATCGAGATGGGAAAGCCAGCCTGCGGGCTGGCTTTTTCGCGCAAAAAGTACTTGACAGACGGCCCCCTGTGTGGTTACATAAAAAGAGTATGGCGGCCGCGCTGCCGCCCTTGGGAGGAGAACCCTATGGAGCAGAAAACACTTCTCATCACCGGCTTTGAGCCCTTCCAGCAGGGGACCATCAACCCCTCGTGGGAGGCGGTGGCCCTGCTGCCCGAAACCATCGGCCTCTGGCGGCTGGAGAAGCTGCGCCTGCCGGTGGTGTTTGGCAAGGCGGCGGACTTGGCCATCGCCCGGGCCCAGCAGCTGTGCCCCCAGGCCATCCTCGCCGTGGGGCAGGCGGGAGGCCGCGGCGCCGTCACCCCCGAGCTGGTGGCCATCAACACCCGGGACGCCGCCATCCCCGACAACGAGGGCAACGCCTTCCAAGGCCAGCCCGTGGTGCCCGGCGGCGGGGACGGCTACTTCGCCACGGCCCCTGTGCGCCAGATGGTCCAGGCGGCGGCCGCCCAGGGGTTTCCCTGCAAGCTTTCCTACACCGCCGGGGCCTATGTGTGCAATGACTTGTTCTACCGGCTGCTCCACCAGTACCGGGGCACCGGGGTGCTGGTGGATTTCATCCACGTGCCCTTCCTGCCGGAGCAGGCCAAAAACGGCGAGCCCAGCATGGCCCTGGCGGACATGGCCCGGGCTCTGGAGGCACTTATCCTGGCCCTGGAGCCGTAAGCCCCGCCCATTCGACAGGATGCACTTGCTTTCCCCACCGCAGATGTGATATAATGTCTGGAGAAGATGGGGGCGCGGGCGGCGAGGGAGAAATCCCCGCCTAGCCCAGCGGCTGGAAAGTCGCCTGCGCGGCATGACACCGCAGGTGCCACGGCCCAAAGCGGCGAGCCATCGACGATTGCCCAGTTCTATCGAAACTTTCAAAAAGGGGGAGTGACCGTGGCAGGCAAGGCCAACACAAAGACCATCGCGCAAAACAAAAAAGCCTACCACGATTACTTCGTGGAGGAGAGCTTCGAGGCCGGCATCGAGCTGAAAGGCACCGAGGTGAAATCCCTGCGGGCTGGCCGGGCCAACTTAAAGGACGCCTGGTGCTCTGTGGTCAACGGGGAGATGATGCTCAACGGGTGCCACATCAGCCCCTACGATTTCGGCAACATCTTCAATCCCGACCCCATGCGGGTGCGGCGGCTGCTCATGCACAAGAAGGAAATCCTGCGGCTGTACGGCGTTGTCAAGCAGCAGGGCTATTCCCTCATCCCCCTGTCTTTGTACTTCAAAGACTCCCGGGTGAAGGTGCAGGTGGGCCTGTGCCGCGGCAAAAAGCTCTACGATAAGCGGGCCGATATGGCGGAGAAAGCCGCCAAGCGCGACATTGAGCGCACGCTGAAGGAGCGCAACCGCTAAATGTTTCTCTCCGGGCGATGTACCGCCCAAACCCCAAAGGCAGCCTTGGCTGTCTCAGATACGGGGATGTAAAGGTTTCGACGGGGAAGGAAAGCCCTGGTAAGCGAGCAGCGGTGCGGGACCGCTATAAAATCCGCAACCTTTAAAATTAAACGACAACGAACCTGTTGCTGTTGCTGCCTAACTAAGGCAGTCGTCCTCCCCCGGAGCACCGCGGCCGGGGCTAGGGCGTCGATGAGCGGTGAACGTGAACGGGGCCACGCCCTTATCCCCGTCATGACCTAAGGGCTACCAAAACCTCTAGCCTGCTTTTGGGCGGGGGGCAGCGGGAATCCTAAAACAAAAGCTACGCTCGTAGAAAGCCTTGGTAATCCTTTTTCGGACGCGGGTTCGATTCCCGCCATCTCCACCAGAGTAGGAAGCGTCGAACTATTCTTCTTTCGGAATGAGTTCGCGCTTGTGTATAGATTTGGGAGCGCCAGATAGGGGCGCTCCCATTTCGCATTGCAATCATATGACGCCGTATTTTGCGTTTTAAGATGTTTTAAGCCCGTTGGGGTATCCTCTCAACGCCATCACCTTGGTGCCCGCTGCCAAGGCGGAGCTGTACCTGGTGCGGCCCGACGGCACGCCCTTTGCCAACCAGACGGTCACCCTGCGGGGCGGCGTCTACCTGGAGGACAACTACTGCGGCGAAGATGTGCGCATGGGCCCCGATTCCAATAGCCTGGTTCCCGGCAATACGGACGGGACCTACCAAACCGATGGGGAAGGCAAGCTGACGGTGCACATGGACGCCACCCAGTTCAACGCCGACGGCTACACCGGCCCCCTCACCAACGCGGCCTTGGACTACTGGTTCGAGCTGCGCGACCTGAACGGGAATCAGTATTACCCTGTCCTGGTGAACGTCCAGGGCAGTATGTCCGCCGACCGCATCCTCCGCACCGGCAGCGCGGTTGTCGTGCTGGAGGAGGTCCCCGACGGCGAGGAGAACAAGCCCTACCTCACCGCCCAGACTTTGTCCTACGGCGAGGAGGATGGCTCCGGCGAGCTGCAAGTGCGCAACGTGCTGGATTCCACCGGCAAGGTGGGCCCCAACAGCACCTACAAATACGCAGAGCTCACCAGCTACTTCACCCTGTGGGGCGTGGATAACGATAAGGGCGGCGTCACCGTGTCCATGACCGGGGAAAACGGCTATGCCCCCGAAGGCCAAGTGGTAAAGGACGACACCTTCCCCTTTGCCTCCATTCCCATTCTCACCAACACCACAGTGCTCACCAAGGCCACCATGACCGACTCCGGCTGGCTGGAGCCCGAAACCGCCGAATCCCTGCGGGCCAGCGTGTACCAAAACGGGGAGCTGGTCAAGCAGGTCACCATGCCCTTCCAGGTCATCGACCTGACAGAGGTAGAGCCCGTCAATGTGGATGCCACAGCCGTTATGGTGGATATGTCGGCCCGGTTTAGGGATGGCATCGGCAATGGCGACAGCGACTTCTCCTTTACGGCGGGCGGCAGCAACAGCGTCACCCGGGCTTTCAATGGCAATATAGAGGATATGCTTGGAGACATCCAGGAAGTCACCAACCCCTTGTTCCGGGTGCTCATCACCCCCTCGGAGGACAACTCCGTGTTCAACGTCCTGATTTGGGGCGGCTACAACAGCTTGAACCTCCAGGACTTCGACTACACCCAGGACGGCTTCTCCATGGACTACCAGCTGATGGAGCCGCAGCTGGACTTCGGCGTCCCCTCTGTCAACGAGATAGGGGAAATGGCGGCCGGCACCTATGACCCGGCGGACACCCTCACCCTTAACGCCATGGGCGGCACCCACAACAACCTGGACTTTGGCGCCCAGCTGGAGGGCTACTACGAAGGCCAGTTCTATTACGACACCGACCAGCGCGCGTGGTGTTTCCGGGCCATCAACGGCGGCTTCACCGCTGGCGCGGGCGTCAGCTTCCAGGCCAATGTCAACGCCTGGGTGGGGCCCATCCCCATCACCGGCTCCTTTGGCGCGGGCATCGCCCTGCAGCTGGACTACAAAGCCGCCACAGTCTACACCGACCAGCAGGACGCGGCTACCCTGGCCACCTGGACCGACGCGGCCCAGCAGTCCGACTCGGTCAACGACTACCTCACCACCCTGCGCATCAACGGCTATATCGATGCCTTTGGCGGCTTCGGCTTTGACTACACCATCATCGCCTTAAAGATCGGCCTGTTTGGCCGGCTGGCGGGCGACTCCACCAACCGCTTCCTCTCCCGGACCTACTTAGAGAATGAGGACGATGCGCAAATGGATGGCCAGGCCCTGGGCATCAACGGCGAAGTGGGCATCAAGTTTGTGGCCAAGTTCCTGTTTATCTCTTACGAGACGGTCCTTGGCTCCGGCAGCATCGGTTATAGCCATACATTTAATGATTGGAGTACAATCGATACCTATTGGGGCGGCGCTTCCGGCGGCAGCCTGCAAAGGGGCGCGCCCACGCTGCTCAGCCGCTCCTACCTGGAGGCCTACGCCAACGGGGCAACCCGGTGGAACAGCGGGGCGGCGCAGTTTGACGGCACTGCCACTGTGGTGCAGGAGGACGCCAACCCCGGCTCCGAACCCGCGGTGAACGATGACGGCAGCCTGTCCGTCTACATCAGCGATGAGAATAGCGACAGCTACTTTGCCAGCCGCATCCGAGCGGGCGCTGTGGGCGCCGAAGGCAAAATCATTGACGATGATACGGACAATGAAAACAATGGCCACGGCGACATGTCCCCGTCCCTCTCCGGCGACAGCGGCTTTACCGTCGCCGCCTGGATTCGCCTCTTTGAGGATTTGGAAGATGATAAAAAGGAAGGCGAAGCGCTCACCGCCGCAGAGCAGAAACAGCTGCTCAACAGCACGGAAATCATGGTGGCCACCACCGGCGATAATGGCGGCAGCTGGGATGTGCAGCAGCTCACCGAGAACGCCTCGCCCGACTTGGCCCCTGTGACCGCCAGCAATGGCACCAGCGCCGTGGTGTTCTGGAGGAGCGCCTACGCCTCGGACCCGGAAAACCTGCTCAACTTCGACACCCAAAACGCCATCTACTACAGCCGCTATACCGGCGGTGTGTGGAGCGAGCCCAAGATGGCCTACAACGGCTCCATTGGCAGCGTGGCGGGCCTGCAGGCTTCCATGCTTTCCGATGGCACAGCTTTGGCGGCCTTTACCGTGGACCGCAACCCTGACAACACGGTTTCCACCGACTACGAGATGGCCTACCGGGTCATTGGTGCGGACGATGCGTTGGGCGACCTGGTAGTGCTCACCAGCGACGACGAAACGGACACCAATCCCCAGGCGGCAGCGGTGTCGGCTAACGACACGGGACACTTTGTCCTGGCCTGGTACAGCACCCAGGATGGCGGCGACATCCGCCTGCAGGCTGTGGGCAGCGATGGGCAGCTTTACAGCGGCGGCAGCGACTACACAGTGCCCGCCAGCGTGAAGGCTGTCAGCCAGGAGGACGGCTTGGTCATCAGCTCCGACTTCCGTTTGGCCAAGCGCGCCCCGGGCAGCACCATCGACGGCCTTACACTGGTGTGGGCGGAAACAGCCCCCAATGGGGAAGGCCAGGCAGACCACAGCGTCCTGTACGGCGCGCAGCTGTGCCAGGCCGGTGCCAGCCTGTACCTTTCCACGCCCCAAACCCTCATCACCTTGCCCGATAGAACGCTGGCCAATTCCTTCAGCGCCTGGCGGGATGGAAACGGCAAGGTCAGCGCCTACATCTTTGGCACGTACTATGACCCGACGAAAACGGAAACAGTCCCTGTCTCCGATGGAAACGACAGTAACGGTCAGCCCCGCCCGGCCCCATCAGGGGGATAGGGTCACCATCACCACCCAGTCCGATGAAGGGTATAAGCTGGGCGAAATCACCGTCACCAGGCCCGACGGCCAAAAGGTGACGCTGACGCCCGCGGGGGATGGGAAGTACACCTTCACCCAGCCCGGCGTCAAAGTGACCATCGATGTGACCTTTGTCCCCGAGGAATGGCCCTTTGTGGACGTGGCGGAAAGCGACTGGTTCTTCCAAGCCGTGAAGTACGTCTTTGAGCGTGGCATCATGGTGGGCACCAGCGACACCACGTTTGAGCCCCAGTCCAGCGTGACCCGCGGCCAGGTGGTGCAGATGCTCTACAACCTGGAGGGCCAGCCCACTGTCACCGGGGAGGACGGCTTTACCGACGTCCAATCCAAGGATTGGTGGTACAACGCGGTGGTGTGGGCCTCTCAAAACGAGGTGGTGTCCGGCTATGGCGACGGCACGTTCCAGCCGAAGCGGAACATCTCCCGCCAGGAGTTCGCCCAGATGCTCTTTAACTACGCCAAGTTTAAGGGCTACGACCTGACAGCCACCGGCGACCTGACAAAGTTCCCCGATGGCGGGGACGTGGCTGGCTGGGCCGAAACGGCCATGCAGTGGGCCAACGGCAACGAGCTTATCAACGGCCACGCAGATACCGGCAAGCTGGACCCCCTGGGAACCACCGTACGGGCCCAGGCAGCCAGCATTCTAACGAAGTTCCATCAGACCTTTGTAAACCCATAAGACACAGTGAAAGGAAGGCCCCGGCAGTTTGCCGGGGCCTTCCTTAGTGCACATACTGGCTTTGTGTAAGTCGCTTCCTTGCGGCACCATGCGGCCTTCTGGATCCAGCACGGTGGCTTTCTCGGTTGTGGTCCGTGGCGGATCTTGCTTGCTTCCCTGCGCCACAGGACAGAGGCCCGAAAAGAGCCGTCCCGCAGCGCGAAAGCTCAGTTGGAAGCGCCGGGTTTGTTCCCCAGGTTTTTCTTGGCAAAGACCAAAAAGCACACCGTGGTGGTGGCGGCGGCCAAAATGTCCGCGATGGGCTCGGCCACAAACACCCCAAAAAGCTTGTCCCCAAAGAACAGGGGCAAAATGTAAATCAGGGGGATGAGCAGCACGATCTTCCGCAGCAGCGCCAGCAGCAGAGAGACCTTGGCCTGCCCCAGCGCCAAAAAGGACTGCTGGAAGCCCGACTGGGCCCCAAAGGAGAACACGCCAAAGAGGAAAATCCTGGCGGCCCACACAGCGGTGTCCATCAGTTCCGGGTCGCTGGTGAAGATGCCCACAAACACCTGGGGGATGAGCATGATAGCCGCCCAGAACAGGCAGCTGTAGGTCAGGGTGCAGGTCAGCAGCAGGCGGACGGACTTGCGCACCCGGGCCATGTTCCGGGCGCCGTAGTTATAGCTGGTGATGGGCTGGGCCCCTTGGGTCAGCCCCTGCAAGGGCAGGTTTACCACCTGCATAATGCTGGCAATCACCGTGTAGGCGCCCACAGCGGTGTCCCCGCCGTACTTGAGCAGAGAGGTGTTCAGCACCACGCTGAGCAGGCTCTCGGTGCTCTGCATGATAAAGGGGGAGACCCCCAGCCCCAACACAGGCAGCAGCACCTTCCAGCGGACGGCCATGCACCGGGGGCGGATTTTCAAAGTGGTGCGCTTGCCGCAGAGGAACAGCAGCACCCACACCGCCGAAACCGCCTGGCTGAACACCGTGGCAATGGCCGCGCCCCGCACGCCCATGTCAAAGACAAAGATGAAGACCGGGTCCAGAAGAATGTTCAGCGCCGCGCCGATAATCACCGTAAGCATGCTGGTTTTGGCAAAGCCCTGGGAGGTGATAAACATGTTCATGCCCAGGGAAATCTGCACAAACACCGTGCCCCACACGTAGATGCCCATGTAGTCCATGGCGTAGCCAATGGTGTTCTCGCTGGCCCCAAAGGCCCACAAAATGGGCTCCTGGAAAATCTGGAACACCGCCGTCAGCGCCACGGAGAGCGCCAGCAGCGCCGTAAAGCAGTTGCCCATAATCTCCTCGGCCCGCTCCTTGTGGTGGGCGCCCATGGCGATGGAGGCCCTTGGCGCGCCGCCCATGGCAATCAAAGAGCTGAAAGCGCTGATCAGCGTGATGATGGGGAAGGTGATGCCCACCCCGGTGAGGGCCGCGGTGCCGATTTCCGGGATGTGCCCAATGTAGATGCGGTCCACAATGTTGTAGAGCATGTTCACCACCTGGGCGGTGATGGCAGGCACCGCTAAAGAAAACAGCAGCTTCCCAATGGGCGCGGTGGCCAGGGCGTTTTCCTGGCTGGTTGTCTGCGATTGGCTCATTTCCGTTCCGATTCCTCTTTTCCCGTTGGTTCTTCCTGGGCGTCCTTTACCAGCAGCAGCCTGGCGATGCGCTGTTCCTCCACCTCTAATACGGTGATGGTCAGCCCAGCCTCTTTCACCTGGGGGTGCTCCCCGGCCTTGGGCAGGCGGCCCAGCCGCTCGGTGACAAGCCCCGCAATGGTGTCGTAGTCCCCCTCGGGCAAATCCACGCCGGCCATGTCCGCCACCTCGTCAATGGAGGCGGCGCCGTCCACGGTGAACTCCGTCTCGCTCATCCGGTGGATTTCCTCCTCCTCGTGGTCGTACTCGTCTTGGATGTTGCCCACAATGTCCTCCACCAGGTCCTCCAAGGTGATGAGCCCGGCGGTGCCGCCGTACTCGTCCAGCACAATGGCTATCTGCACCTTGCGCTCGGTCATCTCGGTGAACAGCTGGCTGCACTTTTTCGTCTCCGGCACAAAGTAGGCCGGCCGCATCAGGTCGGTGATTTTGATAAACTCCGGCACCGGGCGGCCCACATAGGGCAGCAGGTCCTTGATGTAGCAGATGCCCACCACAGTGTCGATGTCCTCGTGGTACACCGGCATGCGGGAGCAGCCGTTCTCCACGGAGGCCTCCACCACCTGGGCGATGGTGTCCGTGTCCTCCACGGCAATGATGTCCGTGCGGTGGGTCATGGTCTCCCCGGCGGTGGTGTCCTTAAAGTCCAGGATGTTGGTAATCATGTCCCGCTCTGTCTCCTCGATGACGCCCTTTTCCTCGCCCTCGCCCACCATCTGGAGGATTTCCTCCTCGGTGACCAGGTCGTCCAAAATGTGGGGGTCAATGCGGCACAGCCGCAGGATGCCGTTGGCAATGGTGGCGCACAGCTTTAAAAAGGGGAAGGCCAGGGTGTGCAGGGCGCACAGCGGCCCCGCCAGCCGGGTGGCAAAGCCCAGGGCATTGTTGCGGGCGCCCTTTTTCGGCAGCAAGTCCCCCAACAGGAAGAACACCAGCAGATAGGCCGCCGTCAAAATCAAAATGGCCAGCAGCCTGCGGAGGTTCCCGTTTTCCAGGCCGGAAAGCAGCCCCTCCACTGGCACCTCAAAGGAGTACAGGCAAAAGGCGAAGCCCAGTGCCCCAAAGAGCAGCTGCCCCGCCTGCAAGGGCGTTACAGCCGCCTTCTGCCAGTTGAGCAGCTTGATGAGCTTCTGGGCCTTGGCATCGCCCTCCTCGGCCTCCCGCCGCACCTGTGCCTGGGAGAGGAAATCCACGGCGGAAGAGCCTGCGGCGTACAAAATAGAGAGTGCCAGGCAAAGCGCCATAAGCACAATGGTGAGCAGTGATAATCCATCTGCGTCCATAAAAACAAGAAAACCCCTTTCGCTCCAGGTCCCCTAAGAGGCGGCTTTTCCCTTTCAAAAACCATGCGGGAAAGAGCCGGGACCTAAAGAAGGCCGGGAATGTCCCGGCGTTTTTTGATTTCTATTCTACTAGAAAGTGGGGGAGATGTCAAATGGGGAGAAGTACCCCTTCCGTTAAATTGCCAAAAAGTTGAGGAATCCCTCCTTTTATGCCTTTACAGGCCGGGAAAAAAATGCTAGAATAAAACAGCACGGGTAGTTTTGGATAGCCCTCTAACAGTACCCGTCATATCCGTTCCGACTATCCTAAAAGGAGGAAAATATTTCATGGCAAGAAAAATGAAAACCATGGATGGCAACAGCGCCGCTGCGCACGTTTCCTATGCGTTTACCGACGTTGCCGCCATCTACCCCATCACGCCTTCTTCCGTGATGGCGGACGAGACCGACAAGTATGCTGCCGCCGGCCGCAAGAACCTGTTCGGCCGTGAGGTCCGCGTCACCGAGATGCAGTCTGAGGCCGGTGCTGCCGGCGCTGTCCACGGCTCTTTGGCCGCTGGCGCCCTCACCACCACCTACACTGCCTCCCAGGGCCTGCTGCTGATGATTCCCAACATGTACAAGATGGCTGGTGAGCTGCTGCCCAGTGTCATCCACGTTTCCGCCCGTACAGTGGCTACCCACGCCCTGAACATCTTCGGCGACCACTCCGACGTGTATGCCTGCCGCCAGACTGGCTATGCCATGCTGTGCTCCAACTCTCCCCAGGAAGTCATGGACCTGGGCGCCGTGGCCCACCTCTCCGCTATCAAGGGCCGGGTACCTTTCCTCCACTTCTTCGATGGCTTCCGCACCTCCCACGAAATCCAGAAGATCCAGGTCTGGGATTACGAGGACCTGGGCGACCTGCTGGATTGGGACGCTGTCAACGAGTTCCGCCGCCGCGCCCTGAACCCCGAGCACCCCGTGCTGCGCGGCCAGGCCCAGAACGGCGACATCTTCTTCCAGGCCCGCGAGGCTTGCAACAAGTACTACGACGCCGTGCCCGAGGTTGTGGTTGACTACATGAACAAGGTCAACGAGAAAATCGGCACCGACTATAAGCCCTTCAACTACTATGGCGCTCCCGATGCCGACAAGGTCATCATCGCCATGGGTTCCGCCTGCGAGACCATCGAGGAAGTCGTCGATTACCTCAATGCCGCCGGTGAGAAGGTGGGCCTGGTCAAGGTCCATCTGTACCGTCCCTTCGTGGCCAAGTACCTGCTGGACGTGCTGCCCGAGACCGTGAAGAAGATTTCCGTCCTGGACCGCACCAAGGAGCCCGGCTCCATCGGCGAGCCCCTGTACCTGGATGTGCTGGCCGCTATCAACGGCACTCAGTTTGCCACCTGCCCCGTGTACACCGGCCGCTACGGCCTGGGTTCCAAGGACACCAAGCCCAGCGACATCATCGCCGTGTACCGCAACATGGAGAAGGACGAGCCCAAGAAGCGCTTCACCATCGGCATTGTGGACGACGTGACCCATCTGTCCCTGGATGCCACCGAGGACCCCGATACCGCTCCCGCTGGCACCACCTCTTGTAAGTTCTGGGGCCTGGGCTCCGACGGCACCGTGGGCGCCAACAAGAACTCCATCAAGATCATCGGCGACCACACCGATATGTACGCCCAGGGCTACTTCGATTACGACTCCAAGAAGTCCGGCGGCCTGACCATCTCCCACCTGCGCTTTGGCCACACCCCCATCAAGTCCACCTACTACATCTCCAAGGCGGACTTCGTGGCCTGCTCCAACCCCGCTTACCTGGAGACCTACGATATGGTCCAGGATTTGAAGAAGGGCGGCAGCTTCCTGCTGAACTGCTCTTGGGACGCCCAGGAGCTGGATGAGCGCCTGCCCGGCAAGGTGAAGAAATTCATCGCCGACAACGACATCAACTTCTACACCATCGATGCCTTCAAGATTGGCAAGGAGCTGGGCCTGGGCACCCGCACCAACACCGTGCTGCAGTCTGCCTTCTTCTCCATCGCCAAGATCATCCCCGAAGAGGATGCCATCAAGTATATGAAGGACGCCGCCACCAAGTCTTACAGCCGTAAGGGCGACGCCATCGTCAAGATGAACCACGACGCCATCGACCGCGGCGCTACCGGCTATGTGAAGGTGGACGTGCCCGCTTCCTGGAAGGACGCTGTGGACGATTCCCAGCCCAAGGTCGCCACTGGCAACCGTCCCGAGCTGGTGGATTACGTCAACAACGTGGTGTACCCCGTCAACTCCTTCCACGGCAAGGACCTGCCTGTCTCCACCTTCGAGAACTACGCCGACGGCACCTCTCCCCAGGGCACCGCTGCTTACGAGAAGCGCGGCGTGGCTGTGGATGTTCCCGAGTGGATTGTGGACAACTGCATCCAGTGCAACCAGTGCTCTTATGTGTGTCCCCATGCGGTCATCCGTCCCATCGCCATGACCGATGAGGAGCTGGCTGCCGCTCCCGCCGGCACCAAGGCCAAGCCCATGACCGGTGTCCCCGGCATGAACTTCGCCATGGTCATCTCCCCGCTGGACTGCACCGGCTGCGGCTCCTGCGTGACCACCTGCCCCGCCAAGAACAAGGCTCTGCAGATGGCCCCTATCGACTCCCAGCGCGACCAGGAGGCCGTGTTCGAGTACGGCATCAACCTGCCCGCCAAGAAGGAAGTCGCCGAGAAGTTCAAGGAGACCACTGTCAAGGGCAGCCAGTTCAAGCAGCCCCTGCTTGAGTTCTCCGGCGCTTGCGGCGGCTGCGGCGAGACTCCTTACGCCAAGCTGGCCACCCAGCTGTTCGGCGACAAGATGTTCATCGCCAACGCCACCGGCTGCTCCTCCATCTGGGGCGGCTCCGCTCCCGCCACTCCCTACACCGTGAACAAGGAAGGCCACGGCCCCGCTTGGGAGAACTCCCTGTTCGAGGACAACGCCGAGTTCGGCCTGGGCATGGCCCTGGCGCAGAACGCTGTTCGCGGCCGTCTGGCTGAGCTGACCGAGAAGCTGATCGCTTCCAACGCCAACGCTGCCTTGAAGGAGGCCGCTCAGAAGTGGCTGGATACCATGAACGACCGCGCCGCCAACGACCAGCCCTCCAAGGACTACATCGCTGCCCTGGAGCAGGGTGTTGCCACCATCGATGAGCTCACCGCCTTTGTCAACTCCGACAAGGCCAAGGAGATCTTCGGTGACAAGCTGGGCGACATGCAGGCTCATGCTGCCGAGCTGGAGGCTTCCGGCGCCAAGTACTGCGATTGCGAGGCCTGCAAGCTGGCCCTGGAAATCCTGAAGGATAAGGATTACCTGGCTAAGAAGTCCATGTGGATCCTGGGCGGCGACGGCTGGGCCTACGACATCGGCTTCGGCGGCCTGGACCACGCTCTCGCTTCCGGCGAGGACATCAACGTCCTGGTCTTCGATACCGAGGTGTACTCCAACACCGGCGGCCAGGCTTCCAAGTCCACTCCTTGCGGCTCCGTGGCGCAGTTCGCTGCCACCGGTAAGGCCACCAAGAAGAAGGACCTGGCCGGCATCGCCATGACCTACGGCTACGTCTACGTGGCCCAGGTGGCTATGGGCGCCGACGTGAACCAGTGCATCAAGGCCTTCTCCGAGGCTGAGAGCTACCATGGCCCCTCCATCATCCTGGCTTACGCTCCCTGCATCAACCACGGCATCAAGGGCGGCATGGGCGTCTCCCAGGTGGAGGAGAAGAAGGCTGTGGCCGCTGGCTACTGGCACAACTTCCGGTTTGACCCCCGCCGCGCTGACGAGGGCCAGAACCCCTTCCAGCTGGACAGCAAGGCTCCCACCGCTTCCTACCGCGACTTCATCATGGGCGAAGTGCGCTACAACAGCTTGACCCGTTCCTTCCCGGACCGCGCCGAGAAGCTGTTCGCCAACGCCGAGAAGTACGCTGTGGAGAAGTACGAGCGCCTGAAGAAGATGGCCGAGTGATCGTCCCTCTTTGGCTGGTACTTTCTAAATAGCTGAAAAATCCCCTGGCCGGGAAACTGGCCAGGGGATTTTGCGTTTATTCCTGGCTGGAGGAGGGCAGGTCCCCCAGGTTGTTCGAGGCCGTCCCGTCTGGGAGGGAGCGCAGGTACTCGCTGCCGTTGCGGCTGGCGATGGCCACGCCCCGGATGCCCCCCTGCTTGGCCAGGGCCACGCCCTCCCGCTTGGAGAGCACCCGGCCGTCGGAGAGCTCGTATCCGGATACCTTGCCGTTTTTCCGCACCAGGCCGGTGATGGACTTGGCGTCCTTGTTGGGCACGGGGTTCATGATGTTGATGTTGGCGGGGAGGCCCCCAATCCTGCCGTTCTTCTGTTTCATAGCGGATTTCCTTTCCCGCGCTGCCGCGCGAAGCCTAAAAGTGTTCACCGCTAGTGTGTTCCTTCCCCGGGGCATTATGCGGCCGCCCCGCCTTTTGGAGGGAATTTCAGCCTCCTGCCCCGTAAAAGTTGCGCCAAAAAAAGAAAAAGTACGGACAACTTGCAAACTGGCGATTGCTTTTTTTTTGGAAATAGGCTACAATGTTAGCGTATGAGGCATCTCATAATCTTTTGGTGGAAAGGACTGGTCATTGGCTATGAACGCTCAAGAACGCAAGGACCTTCTGGTCGCCGCGGCAAAGGTACGCCTCGGCATCATCGAAGGCGTGTATCACGCCAAGTCCGGCCATCCGGGAGGCTCCCTCTCCTCGGCGGACATCTTTACCTATCTCTACTTCAAAGAGATGAACATCAACCCCCAAACCCCCAAGGACCCCAACCGGGACCGCTTTGTGCTCTCTAAGGGCCACTGCGCCCCCGGCCTGTACTCTGTGCTGGCCAACCGCGGCTATTTCGATGTCAGCGAGCTGCAGAAGCTCCGCCACATCGGCGCCATGCTCCAGGGCCATCCGGACATGAAGGGCACCCCCGGCGTGGACATGAGCTCCGGCTCTTTGGGCCAGGGCATCTCCGCCGCGGTGGGCATGGCCCTTGCCGGCAAGCTGGATAACAAGGACTACCGCGTCTACACCTTGCTGGGCGACGGTGAAAGCGAGGAGGGCCAGGTGTGGGAGGCCGCCATGTTCGCTGGCCACCACAAGCTGGACAACCTCTGCGTGATTGTGGACTACAACGGCCTGCAGATTGACGGCCCTGTCTCGGAAGTGGGTGGCCCCGAGCCCTTCGATAAGAAGTTCGAGGCCTTCGGCTTTGAGGTCATCACCGTCAACGGCAATGACTTCGACGAGCTGGAAAAGGCTTTCGCCGCGGCCCGCGCCTGCAAGGGCAAGCCCTTCGCCATCATCGCCAAGACCACCAAGGGCAAGGGCGTCTCCTTTATGGAGGGCCAGGTGGGCTGGCACGGCAAGGCCCCCAACACCGAGCAGTACGAAGCTGCCAAGAAAGAACTCACCGAGAACCTGGAGGTGCTGCAGAATGGCTGAAATGGTGAAAAAGGCCACCCGTGAGAGCTTTGGCGAAGCAATCACCGCACTGGCCGAAACGAACCCCGACATCGTTGTGCTGGACGCGGATTTGGCAGAGGCCACCAAGACCGGCATCTTCAAGAAGAAATACCCCGAGCGCTTTATCGACTGCGGCATCGCCGAGTGCAACATGATTGGCATTGCCGCCGGCCTGGCCACCTGCGGCAAGGTGCCCTTCGCGGCGTCCTTCGCTATGTTCTCCGCGGGCCGCGCCTTTGAGCAGGTGCGCAACTCCGTGGGCTATCCCCATCTCAACGTGAAGATCGTGGGCTCCCACGCGGGCATCTCCGTGGGCGAGGACGGCGCTACCCACCAGTGCTGCGAGGACATCGCCTTGATGCGCTCCATCCCCGGCATGGTGATTTTGAATCCCGCCGACCACTACGAAATGCTGGCCGCCGTGAAGGCCGCCGCCGAGCATGTGGGCCCTGTGTACATCCGCCTGGGCCGCCTGGCTGTGGAGAGCTTCAACAACAACGACGACTACAAGTTTGAGATTGGCAAGGGCATCACCTTGCGGGACGGCAAGGACATCACCATCATCGCCACCGGCCTGATGGTGGGCGAGGCTGTCAAGGCCGTGAAGGCCCTGGAGGCTGCCGGCATCGACGCCCGCCTCATCGATATGCACACCATCAAGCCCCTGGATACGGAGCTGGTGCGCAAGGCAGCCCAGGAGACGGGCCGCATTGTCACCGTGGAGGAGCACAACGTCATGGGCGGCCTGGGGGAGGCTGTGGCCTCTTACCTCAGCGAGGTGTGCCCCACCCCCGTCACCAAGATTGGCGTCAACGACGTGTTCGGCCACTCCGGCCCCGCCGTGGATTTGCTGAAGGAGTTCGGCCTGTCCGCGGAAAACATCGAAGCCACTGTGAAAAAAGTCCTGGGCAAGTGACCAGGCCAGAGGGCTGCCGCTGCGCGCGGCGGCCCTCTTTTTTGCCCAGGGAAAGGAGAACGCCATGGAATGTGCCGTCCGCCCGGCAGCTTTGGGGGACTGTCCCGCCATCACCCGCCTCAACCGGGAGGAGCTGGGCTACGACTACCCCCAGGAAAAGACCTTTGCAAAGCTCCAAGTTTGTTTGGCAAACCCGGCCCATGCCGTTTTTGTGGCGGAGCGTGGGGGAGAGGTAGTGGGCTACCTCCACCTGGAGGAGTACGACGTCCTCTACGCCGGCCACATGGTAAACGTGTTGGGCATCGCCGTCTCCAGCGCCTGCCGCCGCCAGGGGGTGGGGAGGGCCCTCCTCGCCGCCGGGGAAGCCTGGGCCCGCTCCCAGGGCGCGGAGGCAATGCGCCTTGTCTCCGGCGAATCCAGGAAGGGCGCCCACGCCTTTTACGCAAGCCTGGGGTATACGGGCAACAAGCTCCAGCGGAACTTCAAAAAGAACCTCACCCAAGAGGGGCCGTAACGGCCTCTCTTTTTTCGCCTGGAAACGACCGGTAACCCAGGGGATTTTATGAAGAGAATGTTAAAAATCAAAAATTTTAAAAAAGCTATTGACTTTTACTGACCATGTGACTACAATAGTCTTAGCACTCGGGAATAAAGAGTGCTAAATTCCCGAGAACGCCAAAAGCGCCACGGGCGCCTGCGGCGGGCAACGAGAGCATTTCCTTTTTCGCTGGTCTGCCAGCGGTTTTGCATTCCTCCCCGCGGAGTGTGAAAACATCAAATAGAGCGGGGAGAAAGGATTGGGCCGGTTTTTTCAAAAATCCCAAAGGCCCAGGTGTTGTGATTATGACCGTGAAACCCCTTTTTGACAGAGTGCTGATTAAGGCAGAGGAAGCCGAAGAGACCACCAAAAGCGGCATCGTGCTGGCTGCCAAAGCCCAGGAGAAGCCCCAGATTGCCCGCGTCATCGCGGTGGGCCCCGGCGGCGAAGTGGACGGCAAGGAAGTGAAGATGTACCTGAAGGAAGGCGACCGTGTCATCTGCGCCAAGTACAGCGGCACCGAAGTGAAGGTGGACGGCGAGGAATACACCATTGTCCGCCAGTCCGACGTTCTGGCTGTTGTAGAGTAAAGAGTTCCGTCCAGTTTTTGGATTTTGCACACACTACGAGAGAAGAAAGGATTTGACATACTATGGCTAAGAAAATCATCTATGGCGAGGACGCCCGCAAGGCTTTGCTTTCCGGCGTCAACCAGCTGGCGGATACCGTAAAGATTACCCTGGGCCCCAAGGGCCGCAACGTGGTGCTGGATAAGAAGTTCGGCGCCCCCCTCATCACCAACGACGGTGTCACCATCGCCAAGGAAGTGGAGCTGGAAGACGCTTTCGAGAACATGGGCGCCCAGCTGGTGAAGGAAGTCGCCACCAAGACCAACGACGTGGCCGGCGACGGCACCACCACCGCCACTTTGCTGGCCCAGGCTCTGGTCCGCGAGGGCATGAAGAACGTCACCGCCGGCGCCAACCCCATGGTGCTCCGCGGCGGCGTGCAGAAGGCCACCAAGATTGCTGTGGATGCCATCGAGAAGAACTCCCACAAGGTTTCCGGCACCAAGGATATCGCCCGCGTGGCCGCTGTGTCCTCTGCCAGCGATGAGATTGGCCAGCTGATTGCCGACGCCATGGAGAAGGTCACCGCCGACGGCGTCATCACCGTGGAGGAGTCCAAGACCGCCGAGACCTACAGCGAGGTTGTGGAGGGCATGATGTTCGACCGTGGCTACATCACCCCCTACATGGCCACCGATACCGACAAGATGGTCGCCGAGCTGGATGACCCCTATATCCTCATCACCGATAAGAAGATTTCCAACATCCAGGAAATCCTGCCCCTGCTGGAGCAGGTGGTCCAGTCCGGCAAGAAGCTGCTCATCATTGCCGAGGACGTGGAGGGCGAGGCCCTGACCACCTTGATTCTCAACAAGCTCCGCGGCACCTTCACCTGCGTGGCTGTCAAGGCCCCCGGCTTTGGCGACCGCCGCAAGGAGATGCTGGTGGACATCGCCACTTTGACCGGCGGCCAGGTGATTTCCGAAGAGGTTGGCCTGGAGCTGAAGGACACCCAGCTCAGCCAGCTGGGCCGTGCCCGCCAGGTGAAGGTGGACAAGGAGAACACCATCATCGTGGACGGCGCTGGCAACAGCGACGAAATCAAGGCCCGTGTCGGCCAGATCCGCGCCCAGATTGAGACCACTTCCTCCGAGTTCGACAAGGAGAAGCTCCAGGAGCGCCTGGCCAAGCTGGCCGGCGGCGTGGCCGTCATCAAGGTTGGCGCTGCCACCGAGATCGAGATGAAGGAGAAGAAGCTGCGCATCGAGGATGCCCTGGCCGCTACCAAGGCCGCTGTGGAAGAGGGCATCGTGGCTGGCGGCGGCACCGCCCTCATCGACGCCATCCCCGCCGTGAAGGAGTACGTGGATTCCGCCGAGGGCGACGAGAAGACCGGCGCTGCCATCGTGCTGAAGGCCCTGGAGGAGCCCGTGCGCCAGATTGCCGCCAACGCCGGCATCGAGGGCTCTGTCATTGTGGAGCAGCTGAAGAAGGACGGCAAGGTCGGCTACGGCTACAACGCCCTCACCGGCGAGTTCCAGGATATGATTGAGGCCGGCATTGTGGATCCCACCAAGGTGACCCGTTCCGCCCTGCAGAACGCCTCCTCCGTGGCTGCCACTATCCTGACCACCGAGAGCCTGGTGGCCGACATCAAGGAGCCCGCTCCCGCTGCTGCCCCCGCTGGCGGCGACATGGGCGGCATGTATTGATAGGCCCCACTTAACCCATACAAGCGAAAAAAGGCTGTTGCGACTGCAACAGCCTTTTTTGCGTGCCCGCGGTTACTGCATGGCGCTGCGGGCGGTGAGAATCCACTTGGCGTGGTCCAGGGGGTCCACACCCCGGCGGGGGGCCTCCTTCCCTTCGCCGGGCGGGCACTCCTGGTACCCCAAAAACGCCGAGGCGTACACCCCTTTGCCGGAAGTCATCGAGCGGAACGCCGTGGGATAGTCCAGGGACGTGGCCACGGGCAAATCGGCCTCCAGCGTAAAGGTGCCCTGGTGGAGGATGGGCGTGTCAAAGGCGCCCCGCATGGCCACCATGTCCCGGATGACCTTGCCCAGCAGCTCCTCCTGGGCGGAGAGCGTCACCCGCACCATGGGCTCCAGCAAGAGCGTCCCGCTGTTGACCAGCGCCCGCTGCACCGCCACCGGCGTGGCCACAAAGAAATCCAGGGGATGGGTGTGCACGTGGTGGTGCTGGCCGCCAATCAAGGTGAACTTGGCGTCCGTCACCTCCCAGCCCTTGCGACCCTGGCGCAGTGCCTCCGGCAGGCTTTGGCGCACGTGGTTTTGATACCGGTAGGGCAGCTCCTTCTCCTTGATGACGGACTCAAACTGGATGCCGCTGCCCCGGGGCAGGGGCTCCACTAGCAGGCGCACCACAGCCCAGCAGGGCTTGGGGGCCAGGTAGACCTCCTCCCCCTGGGCGGCAGAGGCAGGCGTCTCCTTGTAAATCACCGTGGGCTCGGAGAAGGATACCGCCAGGCCGTACCGCTGTTGTATCCGCTCGGTGAGCACCTCCAGCTGGATTTTCCCCGTGATGCGCAGGTGCAGCTCCCGGCTTTCGGGCACCCACTCCAGGTCCAGCAGGGGGTCCTCCTGGGAGAGCTCCTGCAGCGCCTCCACCAAGGCTGGGAGCTTGTCCGGCTCCTGGGCGAAAGCTTGCACTTGCAGCAGGGGGACTGCCAGCTGGCAGGCGGGCCTGGGCGGCGCCTCCCCCAGCACGTCCCCGGCCCGCACAGCGGAGAGCCCGTACACCGCGCCCACCTCCCCAGGGCCCAGCCTGCCCACGTCCACCGCTTTCTGCCCGTAAAACCGCCGTATCTGGGTGATTTTCTGGGTGCCGTCCCCTTGGGGAAGGGGGACGCTGTCACGGTTCTCCAGCGTCCCGGAGAACACCCGCAGATGGGCCGCTTTGCCCATGGCGGGGTCGTGGTCCACTTGGTACACCACCGCGGAGAGCGCCCCGCCCTCCTGGCCGCCGGCAGTGGGGAGCAAGGTTACAACCCCCTCCAGCAAGGCCTCTATGCCCTTGCCGCCCTTGGCCGAGGCGAACAGCACCGGGAACACCTGCCGCTGGGCCACGCCCTCCCGCAGCGCCTGGAGGAGCCTCTCCCGGGGCACGGGCCTCTCCTCCAGATAGGCCTCCGCCAGCTCCGGGTCGTAGTCGGCGGCCCAGGCCAGGGCGTCCTCCCAAAAGCTCTCCAGGGGCAGCACCTGGCAGCTGTCCGAGCCGGCTTCCTCCACCTGCTGTGCCGGCAGCAGCCGGGTGGTGCACTCCTGGCGCAGCTGCTCCAGCACGCCGGGGATGTCGCACCCCGCCCGGTCCACCTTGTTCACCACCAGCAGCGTGGGGATGCCCATCTTCTCCAGGGCGCGCCACAGCAGCCTTGTCTGGGCCTGCACGCCCTCCACCGCGGAGAGCACCAGCACAGCGCCGTCCAGCACGGTGAGGCTGCGCTCCACCTCGCCCAAAAAGTCCACGTGGCCGGGGGTGTCGATCAGGTTTACCCGCACGCCCTTGTACTCCAGCGAGATGGAGGCCGCCCGCACCGAGATGCCCCGGCGGCGCTCCACCTCCAGCCAGTCGGTGTGGGTGGTGCCGTCGTCCACGCTGCCCGCCTGGCGGATGCTCCCGCTGCGCAGCAGCAGCTGTTCTGTCACGGTGGTTTTCCCAGCGTCGGCATGGGCCAAAATGCCCAAGTTTAGAATTGGTCCCTTCAAGGTCTATCCCTCCCGTTCCTGGCGCCCAGGAACTGTTTGGCTCACTATAGCACGGATGGCCCGGCTTGTCAAACCGGCTGCCCCCGCCGTGGTCCCGCGATTTTTTGGTAAAGTGAGAAAAAATCCGGGATAAATCTCCTTTCTTTTTTGTGGCGGTTGGGCCCTCCGTGTGCTATAATGAAAACCAGCCTGCCGCCCTGGCGCGGCCGGGTTTTACAAGAGAGGAGTTGGTCCCTATGGGACAGCGAGAGATTATCAGTTCCGTAAACCGCCGGGAGGCCCACACGCCCTTTGGCGGCTATGAGACATTCGAGCAGGCGAAAGCCCGGGACAATTCCCAGTCCCAGGCGATTTTGCCCTTGGATGGCCTTTGGCCCTTTGCGGCCTACCCCGCGGCGGAGGACGTCCCCGCCGGCTGGGCTTCCCCCACCGGAGAGGAGCTTGCCGCTTTGCCCACCATGCCGGTGCCCTCCTGCTGGGAGATGCACGGCGTGGGCAAGCCCGTGTACACCAACATGCAGTACCCCTTCTACCGGCAGGGCCCGGACAAGAGCTTTGAGGTGGAAGTGACCCCCGGCAGCTTTGACCTCTCCGCCCCTGCCGTGCCCCAGGAAAACCTCACCGTCTGCTACTACCAGCGGTTCCGGCTGCCCACCGGGTGGGAGGGAAAGCGGGTGTTCCTGCGCTTTGGCGGCGTGGAGACAGCCTTCACCTTGGGCGTCAACGGCCGGGAGGTGGGCTTCTCCGAGGACAGCAAGCTGGACGCCGAGTTTGACATCACCCCCTACGTGGCGCTGGGGGAGAACCTGCTGGCGGTGAAAGTCTACCGCTTTAGCCCCGGCAGCTACCTGGAGGACCAGGACTATTGGCACCTCCACGGCATCACCCGCAGCGTGGCGCTGCTGTGCAAGGGCCAGCAGCATATAGCGGATTTCCAGGTGCAGCCCCTCTTTGGGGAGACGCTGGAGCAGGCCTCCCTGCGGGTGCGGGTGTGGCCCGACCGGGAAGCGCCCCTCTTTGGGGCGTGCCGTGTGCGCTTGCGCCTCTTTGACCCCCAGGGCGCCCAGGTGCTGGAGCACACCTCCAAGCCCTTTAGCCAGTATGGGGTGTACCTCCAGGCCAAGTATGTGCTGGAGGAAACCCTCCCCGTGGCCGCGCCCCAGCTGTGGTGCTGCGAGACTCCGGCCCTGTACACCCTCACCTTAGAGATGCTGGACGAGGAGAGCCGCTGTGTGGATGTGGAAAGCTGCCGGGTGGGCTTTCGGGAGGTGCGCATCCAAAACGGCATGTTAGAGCTCAACCGCAAGCGGCTGATTGTCCGGGGCGCTAACCTCCACGAGCACAGCGCCGCCACCGGCCGCACCGTCTCCCCCCAGGAGCTGCGGGCCCAGCTGCTGAAAATGAAGGCCTTAAACTTCAACGCCGTGCGCACCTGCCACTATCCCAAGGACAACCTGTTCTACGACTTGTGCGACGAGCTGGGCCTCTACGTGGTGGACGAAACCAACCTGGAGACCCACGGCTATGGCGGCGGCCTCAGCGATGACCCCCGCTGGGCCCAAGCCTACCTCACCCGGGCCATGAACATGTGCCTGCGGGATAAGAACCACCCCTGCGTCATCGTCTGGAGCCTGGGGAACGAGTCCGGCGTGGGCGCCAACCACGGCGCCATGTACGGCTGGCTGAAGTTCTACGACAACCGCCCCGTGCAGTACGAGTCCGGCGGCTCCCTGCCGGGCATCAGCGACATCCTGTGCCCCATGTACCCCTCCCGGGACTGGGTGGAGACCTGCATGAGCAGCGACGACAAGCGCCCCTTCATCATGTGCGAGTACGCCTACGCCAAGAGCAACTCCAACGGCAACTTCGCCGAGTTCTGGGAGCTGGTCCGCAAATACCCCCGGTTCCAGGGCGGCTTTTTGTGGGACTTCCACGACAAGGCCCTGGTCCAGCCCCAGCCGGATGGCTCTTTGCCCTTCCGCTACGCCGGCGCCTTCGGGGAGGACGTGGCCGACCCTGTGCCGGACATGTGCCTCAACGGTATTGTGTTCGCCGACTTGGAGGAGAAGCCCGCCGCCGAGGAGGTAAAAGTCTGCCAGGCGCCGCTGTACCTCCAGTACCAGGAGTGGCACGGGATGTTCGGCGGCTACTACCTCCACAACGAGTGCTTCACAGAGGATTTGTCCCAGCTCGCCTTTACCTGGGAGCTGCTCTGCGACGGCCAGGTGGTGGAGTCCGGCGCTCTGGAGGGGCTGTGTGTGGCTCCCGGCGGCCAGCGGCGCGTGGAGCTTCCCTATAACCGGGCCCTGGTCCGCGGGGAGGCCTTCTGGAACCTCTACGCCCGCACTAAAGATGCCACCCCCTGGGCCCCGGCAGGGCACCTGGTGTACAAGGCGCAGCTCCCCGCCCAGGGCACCCAGCCCTATTGGGAGGAGAGCTCCATCGCCTCCACCCAGCCCCTCCAGGCCCGGGAAGAGGGGGACACCATCTTGGTGACAGGGGCCAACCTGGAGCTTGTCTACGACAAAGCCCGGGGCGGCTTGCGATTCTGCAAGGTGGGCGGCAAGACCTTGTTCACCCAGTGCCAGGACAGGTTTTACCGTGCCTTAACCGGCATCGACGAGGGCCAGGGGGACAACAGCTACGGCCAGGACTGGCGCGCCGCCGGGCTCCATGACTTGCGGCCCCAGGTAGAATCCGTGCAGCTCACCCAGGCCCCTGCCGCCGTCATCCTCCAGGAGCGGCTTTCCTACTGCGGCGGCAGGCTGAAAACCCAGCGGGTGTATTGGATTACCGCCGCGGGGGTGAAAATCACCACCCGGGTGGCAAACGGCCTGGCCTTGGAGACCTTGCCCCGCATCGGCCAGAGCTTCCGCCTGGACAGCGCCTTTGAGAACCTGTGCTGGTACGGCCGTGGCCCCCAGGAGTGCTACGCCGATCGGAAGAGCAGCGCCTTTGTGGGCGTCTACTCCAAGAAGGTGGGGGAGATGCACGAGCACTACGTCCGCCCCTGCGAGTGCGGCGGCCGGGAGGACACCCGCTGGCTGGAAGTCACCGATGCGTCCGGGCGCGGCCTGCGGGTGACAGGCAGCGGTTTGTTCCACTTCTCCGCCTTGCCCTGGACCCTGGAGCAGTACGACGCCGCGGACTACCAAGACCAGCTGGGGGAGAGCCAGGGGGTGGAGCTCACCCTTGACGGCTGGCACGCCGGCCTGGGCGGCGACACCGGCTGGACCAAGAACATCCACCCAGAGTACCGCATCCCCCAGGGGAACTACTTCTACGAAATCACCCTTTCCTGGCTGGGCCAGTAAACACCAGAAAAGGCGAAAGGCGGCCGCCCCGCAGCAAACGGGCAGCCGCCTTTTTCCATGGCCTGCTGGAAGCGCCGGCGGCGCGGGAAACAAAAACCCCCGCCACACAGGGGTGTGGTGGGGGTTCTGGTGCCGCCAACCGGACTTGAACCGGTACGGTATTTCTACCGAGGGATTTTAAGTCCCTTGTGTCTGCCAATTTCACCATGGCGGCAAATCGATAGGTCATAACAAGCTAAAATATATTACCATGGGCAGAAGGAAAAATCAAGGGGGCGGGCCGTGAAAAAAACACAGGAATTTTTGCTGGGGGTCATTTACATTTGTCCCCTCCTTATAGTATACTAAAAATAATTGGGGAGTACCCATAATTTTTGCTGAAGGAGCAAAGGACTATGTATTATCTCGGAATCGACCTGGGCGGCACCAACATTGCCGTTGGCGTTGTGGACGAAAACAACGCAATCATCGCCCGGGCCACCTCGAAAACCAAGGTGGACAGCCCCGAGCAGGTGGCCGACGCCATGGCGGAAACCGCCCGCGCGGCCCTGGCAAACGCCGGCCTCACCTTGGACGACGTGCCCTGGGTGGGCTTGGGCTCGCCCGGCACCATCAACAAGGCCACCGGCATCATCGAGTTTGCCAACAACCTGCCTTTTTCCAACACCCCCATGGAGCAGATGCTCTCCCAGCGGCTGGATGGCAAAAAGGTCCTGATGGAGAACGACGCCAACGCGGCTGCCTATGGCGAGTACATGGCCGGCGCTTTAAAGGGCGCCGATAACGCCGTGGCCATCACGTTGGGCACCGGCGTGGGCGGCGGCATTATCATCGACCACAAAATCTACTCTGGCAGCAACTTCGCCGGCGCGGAGCTGGGCCACACCGTCATCGTGGTGGATGGCCGCCCCTGCACCTGCGGCCGTCTGGGCTGCTGGGAGACCTACGCCTCTGCCACCGGCCTGATTAAGACCACCAAGGAGCACATGGAGAAGGCCCCCAAGGATTCTGCCCTGTGGACCATTGTGGGCGGCGATATGGACAAGGTCAACGGCCGCACCGCCTTTGACGCCATGCGCCAGGGCGACCCCGTTGGCAAGGAAATTGTAGACGAGTATGTAAAATACCTCAGCGTGGGCATCATCGATATGATTAACATCTTCCAGCCGGACATCCTGTGCATTGGCGGCGGCATCTCCAACGAGGGCGAAACTCTGCTGGCCCCCGTGCGCGCCTATGTGGAAGCGGACCAGTACGCCAGGAACACCAGTAAGAAGACCGTTGTCTGCCGCGCCCAGCTTGGAAATGATGCTGGCATCATTGGCGCCGCGCTGCTTGGTAAGGAGGTTTAAACTATCATGTCTGTGGAAAAAACTGTTTTTGGAACCCTGTCCGATGGCCGTGAGGCCGCTTTGTACACCCTGAAGAACGCCGCCGGGATGACCTTGGTCGTCACCCCCTACGGCTGCCGCATCATCCAGCTGCTGGTGCCCGATAAGGACGGCAACCTGGGCGACGTGGTGCTGGGCCACCGCACCCTGGAGGAGTACTTTGGCGCCAACTACCAGGGCACCTTCGTGGGCCGCTACGCCAACCGCATTGGCGGCGCGGAGTTCACCCTCAACGGCAAGACCTACACCTTGGCCAAGAACGACGGCAACAACACCTTGCACGGCGGCCCTGGCGGCTACCACCAGGTGCTGTGGGACGCCCAGGCCCAGGATGGGGAGGAGCCTTCCATCACCTTTACCCACACCAGCCCCGACGGCGACGAGGGCTATCCCGGCACCTTGCAGATGACCGTCACCTACACCCTGAAGAAGGACAACACCCTGGCCCTGCGCTACGACGCCGTCTGCGACCAGGAGACCCCCTTCAACCCCACCAACCACTCCTTCTTCAACCTCAGCGGCGACCCCCAGAAGGACGTGCTGGGCACCTACCTCACCATCAATTCCAAGGCTTCCACCGCTGTGTCCGATGACCTCATCCCCACCGGCGAGATTGTCTCCATTGTGGGCGGCCCCTTGGATTTCACCTCCCCCAAGAAGCTGGGCGACGACATGTTCGCCGAGGACCACCTCATCCAGCTCAACGGCGGCTTTGACCACAACTTCTGCGTGGAGGGCGAGGACTTCCGCAAGCATGCCGAGGCCTACGAGCCCGAAAGCGGCCGCGTGATGGAGGTCTGGTCCGACCTGCCCGGCGTGCAGCTGTTCACCTTCAACAAGCCCGACGACGGCCTGGTGGGCAAGGATGGCAAGCCTATGCAGCCCCACACCGCCCTGTGCCTGGAAACCCAGTTCTACCCGGACTCTGTCCACCACGAGAACTTCCCCTTCCAGTACCTGCAGCCCGGCGTGCCCTTTAGCACCACCACGGAGTACCGTTTCTCTGTAAAATAAACACCGGAAAGTTTGGGGCCGCCTGGGCCAACGCCTGGGCAGGCCCCTTTCTTTACTAAGGTTGCGGAAGGAGTGTTCCCTGTGAAAAAAGAAAAATCCTGCGGCGCCGTGGTCTACCGGCAGGGGGAAACCGGCGTGGAAGTCCTCATGATCAAACACAAGAACGGCGGCCACTGGGCCTTCCCCAAGGGCCACGTGGAGAAGAAGGAGACCGAGCCGGAAACCGCCCTGCGGGAAATCAAGGAGGAGACAGGCCTCAAGGTGGAGCTGGACACCGGCTTCCGGGAGATGGTCACCTACTCCCCCAAGCCCAACGTGATGAAGGACGTCATCTACTTTGCCGCCAAGGCGAAAAAGGACAGCGCCCGCCCCCAGCCCGAGGAGGTTTTGGAGCTCCGCTGGGAGCCGCCCCAGGAGGCGATTGCCTTGGTCACCTACGCCACCGACCGGGAAGTCCTCCAGGCCTTTTTGCGGTACCTGGCGCAATCGTAAATATCACCCACCGGGAAAGGCTGCCCTATGCGGCGGCCTTTTCTGCTGCCTGGCGCGCCCTGCCGGACCTTCTGGCGGGACGCGCCTTTTTGCTGCCTGTTCTATTTCCGGGGCCCTGTCCATAGATATGAACATCCTGGACAAAGGAGGCAACCACCATGGATACTTCTGGTTTTGATACAGTGGCCCGGCACATCCCCCTGTACCGGGAGCGGCTGCTGGCCCTGCCCGGCTGGGTGAAGGACCAGGCCTTTGACATTCACATCGCCAGCGGGCAGCCCCTGTCCCTCAGCGGCAAGGAGGGCGCCCTCTTTCTGGGGAAGAAGGGCGTCACACGCGCCTTTCAGGAGGGCATTGTCACCACGCCCCAGCAGCTGCGGGAGCTGTTCCTGGCAGCCTGCGGCCACTCGGTGTTCCGCCACGAGGAGGAGCTCCGCCAGGGCTATGTGCGCCTGGGGGAGAACCTCCGGGTGGGCGTGTGCGGCACCGCGGTAACAGAGGGCGGCCAGGTGCGCTCCCTGCGGGACATAACCGCCTTGGTGTACCGCATCCCTAGGCAGGTGCCAGGCTGCGGGGACAGGCTCTTTTTGGAAGGCGTTCCCTTAGAGCGCGGCGTGCTGGTGGTGGGGCCGCCCTCCAGTGGGAAGACCACCTTCCTCCGGGACGTGGCCCGCTCCCTGTCCCTGGGGCGGTTCGGCCCCAGCCGCCGGGTGGCGGTGGTGGACGAGCGGGGCGAGCTGGGCGGCTACGACTTGGGCCCCAACGCCGACGTGCTCCGGGGCTACCCCAAGGCCGCCGGGCTGGACGCGGCTATCCGCACCCTCTCCCCGGAGGTGGCCGTCCTAGACGAGCTCTCCCAGGGGGACTTGGAGGCCGTCCGGGGGGCGGCCGCGGCGGGGGTGGTGCTGCTGGCCTCTGTCCACGGGGAGGCGGAGCACCTCTCCCAGCGCCCCCTGTGCCGGGCCTTGGTGGAATCAGGGGCCTTTGGCACGGCGGTGTGCCTTGCCGGGCGAGGCGCGCCGGGGGAGGTGGCAGCCTTGGTGCCCGTGGGCCCGGAAGGGGGTGTGGGCCGCCATGAAGCTTTTGGGAGCGGTGCTGCTGGTGGCCAGCGGGTTGCTGGCGGGCCTGGCAGGGGCGGCGCGCCTCAAGCGCCGGGCCCGGCTGCTGCTTGACCTCAAAACCCTGCTGCAAGCCTTTCAGACGGGGATACGCTACGCCGCGGAAAGCCTGGCGGGGCTGGTGCTGGAAAACCAGGCGTCCCGGTTCTGCCGCCTGGCGGAGCGGGACAGCCAGTTCCTCAGCGACCCGGCCGGCGCCCTGGAGCGGGCAGGCGTCGCTCTGCTCCAAGAGCCTGGGGATGTAGAGCTCTACCTGGGGTTTGTCCGGGGCCTGGGCGTCAGCGATACCCAGGGCCAGCTGGAGCACATCGCCCTGTACCGCGCCCTGCTGGAGCCCCGCCTGGAGCAGGCCCGGGCAGACGCCGCCCAGAAAAGCCGGGTGCTGGTGGCCCTGGGGCTGTTTGGGGGCATCACCCTCAGCCTGCTGCTGTTGTAAACAAAGGACTGGAAAGAAAGGAGCGCCCCCGTGGAAGTGGACCTGATTTTTCAAATAGCCGCCATTGGCATCATCGTGGCGGTGCTCAACCAGCTGCTGGTGCGCTCCGGCCGGGAGGAGCAGGCCATGATGACCACCCTGGCCGGGCTCATCGTGGTGCTGATGATGATCATCCGAGAGATTGACGCCCTGTTCCAGGCGGTCAAATCCATCTTTTCCCTGTAGCCATGGAGCTGTTCGCCATTGGAATCTGCGCCCTGTGCGCGGTGCTGTTCGCGGCCTTGGTGCAAAAGACCAACAAGGAGTACGCCCTGCTCATCAGCCTGGGGACGGCAGCGGTACTGCTGCTGTTTTTGCTGGAGCGCGCCGGGCCTGTGCTCCAGCAGGTGGAGGACCTGGCCGCCTCCGGCCCCCTGGAGGGGGAAGCCGTGGGGCTGATGCTCCGGGCGGTGGGCATCACCGTGGTGGGGCAGGTGGTGGCCCGCCTGTGCAAGGACGCGGGGGAATCCGCCCTGGCCTACACCGTGGAACTGGCCGCCCGGGCCGCGGTGCTGGCAGCGGCCCTGCCCGCCTTGGGGCGGCTCCTGAAATACCTGGGCGAGATTGCGGCCCTGTAAGGATGTGAAAGCGGTGGCAAAGCGGATACTCCTGCTGTGCCTGGCGCTGGCGGCGCTGCTGTGGTGGGCGCCCTGCCGCGCCCAGGCCTCGGAAGTGGAGGGCATCTACGAGAAAAGCGGCGCCGGGGAGCTGTATGGCGCCCTGGACCAGGACACCCAAGACCTGCTCTCCCAGGCGGGGATAGGGGAGGGCTCCTGGGAAAGCGGCGACGGCGGCCAGCTGTTCCAGGCCCTCTCCCAGCTGCTGCGGGAAAAGCTGGCCGCCCCCCTGAAAGGGCTGGCGGCGCTGCTGGGGGTGGTGGTCCTCTGCCGCCTGGGGGGCATCTTCGAGGAGGGCGGCAGCGCCTCCCTGTTGGCGGGGACGCTGGCCTGCGCCGGTGTCCTCACCGTCCCCCTGCTGGAGCTGATACAGGCCGCCCAGCGGGTGATAGAAAGCGCCTGCGTGTTCCTGGGGGCCAGCGTGCCGGTGTACTCGGCGCTGCTGCTGGCCTCGGGGAATACGGCGGCGGGGGGCTCCTACAGCTTCTGGACTTTGGCCGCCGGCAGCCTGATTCCCGCCCTGTCCTCGGCGCTGCTCATGCCCCTGCTGCACATGTTCCTGCTGCTGGCCTTGGCCTCCAGCTTGTGCGGCGGCGCCTTTGACAAGCTGCTGCAAAGCCTTTACAGCTTTGCCAAGTGGGCGCTGGTGCTGGCGGTGACGCTGTTCTCCGGGGTGCTCTCGGTGCAGACGGTGCTCAACGCCCAGGTGGACGCAGCCTCGGGGAAGGCCGTGAAATTCCTGGCCTCCTCGGCGGTGCCCATTGTGGGCGGGGCCTTTGGGGACGCCGTGGCCGCCATCCAAAACAGCGTGGAGATAGTCAAGTCCGGCGTGGGCGCTTTTGGGATTCTGGCGGCGCTGTGCATCTTTGTGCCCACCATGCTCCAAGGGGCGCTGTGGATGGGCGTGTGCCTGCTGGGCCAGGTGGCCGCCGGCCTGTTTGATACGCCCCGGCTGGGCTCCCTGTTTGGGGCCTGCGCCTGGGTGGCCAAGATGGTGCTGGCGGTGCTCGTCAGCGTGTGTGCCGTGGCGGTGGTGTGCGCCGCCTTGGTGCTCTGTGTGAAAGGAAGCCTATGAACCAGGTGATGGAAAGCGTCTTGACGGTGTGCGTGGCTTTGGTGGCCGCGGAGCTGCTGCGCCGGTTCTGCCCAGAGGACCAGATGGTGCGCTTTGTCAGCGGCCTGGTGGCCCTGGGGCTGCTCCTCTCCTTGGTGGGCGCGGCGACGGGCCTGGAGCTGGACCTGCCCCTCTCCGCCGCCCAGGGCCAGCGCCAGCAGGAGGAGCTCTCCTCCTACCTGGAGGAGCAGTACCAGCAGGCCGCCCAGCAGGACGGGGAGGCCTATGTCCAAAGCCTGCTGGCGGCGGCTGGGCTGCAGGCAAAAGAAATCCAGGTTTCCACAGATAGAAACCAAGATGGCAGCATAGTATTGACTGAGGTGGCGGCTGTTTTCACCTACCCCGTAGAGGGGGAGCGGGCCAGCGCCCTTCTCCGCAACGTGCTGGGGGAGGGGGTCCGGGTCATGGTGGAGACAGGCGGCTGAGGAAGGAGGGGCCATGGAGCCAGGCAAGTGGAAGCAAGCCCTGGGCGGGCTGCTCCAAAAGGAGAAAGCCGTCAAGCTGGTGGTGCTTTTGGGTATCTGCGGCATCGCCCTCATCGGGCTCTCCTCCTTTTGGGAGCCCGCAGGGCAGCAGGATGCCCCGGCGGAATCCTCTGTCCCCGCGGCGGACTACCGCGGGGAGCTGGAGGAAAGCCTCTGCCGCATTGTCACCGCCATCACCGGGGAGGCCCAGCCCACCGTGGTGGTCACCCTCTCGGACAACGGCCGCAGCCTGTACGCCGCGGATGAGCGGGAGAGCGGCCGCCAGGAGGAGAGCGCCTCCTCCCAGGAGCGGGAGACGTCCCCCATCCTGCTGGAGGACGCCCAAGGCAACCAGCACGCCCTCACCGTCACCCAGACCCAGCCGGAGATCCAGGGGGTGGTGGTGGTCAGCGATTTTGCCGGGGACCCCGCCGTGCGGGAGAAGCTCCTCACAGCGGTGTGCACGGCCCTGGACCTCTCCTCGGCGCGGGTGTGCGTCACCAGCCGGGGCTGAACAAGCAAAACATACAGGAGGGATTTGTCATGAAGTTTGGAAAAAAGCAGCTGGTGTTGGCCTCTTTGGTGCTGGCCCTGGGGGCGGCGGTGTACTTGAACTGGCAGTTTGCCGGCACGGGCCGCCTGCCTGTGGGGGACTCCTCCTCGGAGACGAGCCAGCTAGGCGCCGCCCAGCTGGTGAACAACACCTATGTGGAAACGGTCAACGACGGGGCGGAGAGCGGGGAAGCCTCGGGGGACGCTTTGGCCCAGGCCCGCATGGATAGGCAGAACTCCCGGGACCAGGCCCTGGAGCTGCTGGACGGCGTGCTGGAGGACGTGGATTCCGACAGCGCCGCCAAGCAGCAGGCGGTGGAGGAGGCCTCTGCCATCGCCCAGAATATCCTGGCGGAGTCCAACGTGGAAAGCCTGCTGGAGGCCAAGGGCTACACCGACTGCGTGGCCTACATCACTGCCCAGGAGTGCAGCGTGGTGCTGGCAGGCGCCGTGGAGGAGGCCGACACCCTCATCGTCCAAGAGGTGGTCATGGAGCAGACGGGGCTGACGGCGGATAAAATTAAAATCATCGGCACAAATTAGTTGGCTTCTCCCCCAAAGTATGGTATAATGGCTCCACAGTGGGCCGCCGCGTGCGGTTCCCCGGTGCAGCTTGAAAACGCAATCCTGTGTACGCAACGAACAACGCGAAGGCTCACCGTGGAAGCGGTGGGCTTTTTTTATTTTTGTTTGGGAGGTCATCACGATGACAAGAAGGGAAGCTAGGGAACAGGCCTTTATTTTGGTGTTTGAGCAGGCCATCCGGGGGGAGCCTATGGACGCTATCCTCCACGACGCCGCAGAGGCCCGGGACTTGGTGCCCAGCGCCTTTGCCGAGCAAGAGGCCCTGGGCGTGGAGGCCCACCGGGAGGAGATCGACAGCGTCATCGAGCAGCACATCCGCGGCTGGAGCCTGCGCCGCCTCTCCAAGGTGGCCCTGGCCCTGCTGCGCTTGGCCGTTTACGAGATGAAGTGGGAGGATTCCATCCCCACCAGCGTGTCCATCAACGAGGCCGTGGAGTTGGCCAAGACCTACGGCGGCAAGGACGACGCCCCCTACATCAACGGCGTGCTGGCCTCCGTGGCCAAGACGCTGCCCGCCAGCCAGGAAAAAACCCATGGGTGAGCGCTTTTTAGGGATTGATACCAGCAACTACACCACCTCCGCGGCCCTGTTCGACGGCCAGCGGGTGCTGGAGAACCGCAAGCTCCTTCTGCCGGTAAAGCCGGGGGAGAAGGGCCTGCGCCAAAGCGACGCCGTGTTCCACCACGTGCGCCAGCTGCCCCAGGTGCTGGGCCCCCTGCTGGAAGGGTTGGAAGCCCCGCCCGGGGCTGTGGGGGTGTCTGTTTCCCCCACCACGGCGGAGGGCTCGTACATGCCCTGCTTCTTGGTGGGGAAGAATACAGCTGGGCTGCTGGGCCAGGCGTGGAAAGCCCCTGTGGAGCACTTCTCCCACCAGCAGGGGCACATCGCCGCCGCCCTCTATTCCGCCGGCAGGCTGGAGCTGCTGGAGCGCCGCTTCTTGGCCTTCCACGTCTCCGGCGGCACCACCGAGGCGCTGCTGGTCCAGCCGGACGGGGAGGGCATGCCCCACATCACCTTGGCCGCCCACTCCCTGGACTTAAAGGCGGGCCAGGCCGTGGACCGGGTGGGGCTGCTGCTGGGGCTCTCCTTTCCCTGCGGGCCGGAGCTGGAGCGGCTGGCCCTCCAGTGGGAGGGGAAGCTCTCCTACCGGCCGGTGCTCAAGGGGCACGATTGCTCCCTCTCCGGCATTGAGAACCAGTGCAAGGCCATGGTGGACCGGGGCGAGCCCCCGGCGAAAATCGCCCGCCACTGCCTAGAGGCCATCGCCGCCGTGCTGGACAAGATGTGCTCCCGTTTGCTGGAGGAGCTGGGCCCCCTGCCCGTGGTGTTCTCCGGCGGGGTGTGCTCCAATTCGTTGCTGCGCCAGCGGCTGGGGGAGAAGTACAGCGCCACCTTTGCCGCGCCGGAGTTCTCCTCGGACAACGCCGCGGGGGTGGCGGTGCTGGCCTGGAAAAAGAGGTGCCAAGGATGAACGCAGCGGTGCTCACCGTATCCCAAGTGAATTTCTTTATCAAGTCCCTTATCGAGGGGGACGGCCGGCTGCAAAACGTGGTGGTTTCCGGGGAAATCTCCAACTTCACCGACCATTACCGCTCCGGCCACCTGTACTTCTCCCTCAAGGATGAGAAGTCCGTGCTGAAAGCGGTGATGTTCGCCTCCGCCGCCCGGCGGCTGAAGTTCCGCCCCCAGGACGGCATGAAAGTGCTCATCCGGGGCCGGGTGGCCGTGTACGAGCCCACAGGCCAGTACCAGCTCTACGCCGAGGACATGCAGCCCGAGGGCATCGGCGCCTTGAGCCTGGCCTTCCAGCAGCTGAAGGAGCGCCTGGCCGCCCAAGGCCTGTTCGACCGGGAGCACAAGCGGGCCATCCCCGCCTTCCCGGAGCGCATTGGCGTGGTCACCTCCCCTACAGGGGCGGCGGTGCGGGACATCCTGCAAATTACGGCCCGGCGCTGGCCCTTGGCGAAAATCGTCCTGGCGCCGGTGCTGGTCCAGGGCAGCCAGGCCCCCGGGCAGATTGTGGCGGCTTTGCGCCAGCTGGACCGTCAGCGGGCTTGCGACGTGATAATCCTGGGCCGGGGCGGCGGCTCGCTGGAGGACTTGTGGGCCTTTAACGACGAGCAGGTGGCCCGGGCGGTGTACGCCTGCTCCATCCCGGTGGTGTCCGCTGTGGGCCACGAGACAGACTACACCATCTGCGACTTTGTGGCGGATTTGCGCGCCCCCACCCCCAGCGCCGCGGCGGAGCTCTGCACCCCCGATTGGCGGGAGGCCCTGGCCCAGGTGCTGGAGTACCACCAGTACTTCCACCGGGCGGCAAAAAGCCAGGTGGAGTACCTGCGCCAAAGCCTGGACTTGCTGGTGCAGGATTCCCCCCTGGGCCTGCCGGAGGAGCTGCTCCAGGGCCGCCGGGAAGCGCTGGAGGATTGCACCGCCCGGCTGGCCCAGGGGCTGCGGGGGCGGCTCCTGGGGGAGCAAAAGCGCCTGGCGGTGCTCGCCGGCACCCTGGACGCTTTAAGCCCCTTGCGGGTGCTCTCCCGGGGCTACGCGATGGTGACCAAGGAAGGCCGTGTGCTGAAAAGCGCCGGGGAGGCCGCCCCCGGGGACAAGGTGGCCATCCGGCTGGCGGAGGGGGAGCTCTCCGCGGAAATCCTAGAAAAGGGGGAATGACCCGTGGCGGCGAAAAAGCTGAAATTCGAGGAGGCCATGCAGCGCCTCCAGGAGATTGTGGGCAAGCTGGAAAGCGGCGAGGAATCCTTAGAGGACTCCATGAAGCTGTTCCAGGAGGGGGCAAAGCTCTCCGCCCAGTGCTATCAAATGCTGGACAAGGCCGAGCAGCAGGTGGCCCAGCTGACAAAAATCGCGGACAGCGAGGAGGAAGAAGCCGATGAACCAGACCTTTGAGCGTTACCTGTCCCTGGTGGAGGAGGCCCTGCGCCAGGCGCTGCCCCAGCCGGAGGAAAGCTCTCCCACCGCCCCGGTGGAGGAGGCCATGGCCTACAGCCTGTTTGTGGGGGGCAAGCGCATCCGCCCGGTGCTGGCTTTGGGATTCTGCCAGCTGTGCGGCGGCGCCCCGGAACAGGCGCTGCCCTTCGCCTGCGCCGTGGAGATGGTCCACACCTATTCCCTCATCCACGATGACCTGCCCTGCATGGATGACGACGATATGCGCCGGGGCAAGCCCACCAACCACAAGGTCTACGGGGAGGCCATGGCCCTCTTGGCCGGGGACGGCCTGCTGACCAAGGCCTTTGAGACAGCCCTGTCCTTTGCCGGCCCGGCGGAGGACGCAGTGCGGGGCGCCCGTATCCTGGCCCAGTGCGCCGGCGCCGCCGGTATGGTGGGCGGCCAGTGTATCGACCTGGACTCTGAGGGCAAGGACGTGGACCTTTCCCTTCTCCGGGAGATGGACCAGGGCAAGACCGTGGCCCTTATCTCCGCCGCCTGTCAAATGGGCTGCGTGGCCGCCGGGGCAGGGGAGGCCCAGTTGGAAAGCGCCCGCCGCTACGCCGAAGGGGTGGGCATGGCCTTCCAGATTCGGGACGACATTTTGGACGTCCTGGGGGACGCCGCCACCTTGGGCAAAAATGTGGGAATGGATTCCGCCCGGGACAAGCGCAACTACGTGTCCCTTTTAGGGGTGGAGGAGGCCCAGCGCCTGGTGGAGCAGTTCACCGCCCAGGCGGAGCAGGCCTTGGAAGATTTCCCCGGGGACACCGCCTTCCTAAAAGAGCTGGCCCGCTCTCTGGCCACCCGGGAGAAGTGAGCCGCGCCCTCACCTACACCGTCCCGCCGGCGTGGGACGGCCGCACGGTCAAGGACTTTGCCCGGCAGCACTTGGGGCTGTCCTCCCGGGCGTTTGTCAAGCAGAAATACCTGCCGGGGGGCCTGATGAAAAACGGCCAGCCCTGCCGCAGCGTGGACTTGCTCCGCGCCGGGGACAGGCTGTGCCTTACGCTGCCGGAGGAGGCGGAGACCTACCAGGCGGTGGAGGGCCCCCTCTCCATCCTCTACGAGGACCAGGACTACCTGGCCGTGGACAAGCCTCCCGCCATGCCGGTGCACCCCTCGCCGGGCCACGATAGGGACAGCCTTCTCAACCGGGTGGCCTTCCACTACCAGCGGACCGGCCAGGCCCCGGCATTCCGCCCCCTGTACCGCCTGGATAAGGACACCAGCGGCATCCTCTTGGTGGGCAAGCACCGGGCCGCCGTGTCCTCCGCCCAGGTGGAAAAGACGTACTACGCCGTCTGCCAGGGGGAGCTTTCCGGCGACGGCACGGTGGAAGCCCCCATCGGCCTGGAGCCCGGCAGCAAAATCCGCCGCTGTTGCCGGGAGGACGGCCAGCCCGCTGTCACCCACTGGCAGGTTTTGGCCTCCCAGGAGGGCCACACGCTGCTGCGCCTGCGCCTGGAGACGGGCCGCACCCACCAAATCCGGGTGCACATGGCCCACCTGGGCCACCCCTTGGCTGGGGACGATTTGTACGGCGGCTCCCGCCAAAGGCTTTGCCGCCAGGCCCTCCACTGCGGGGAGCTGTCCCTGGTGTGCAAGCCCCTGGGTGCGGGGCTGCGGCTGGCGGCGCCCTTCCCAGAGGACATGGCCGCGGCCTTCCCCTGGATACTGCCCTTTTCGCCCGCCCTGTAATCTGGAAAGGAGATGCCTATGCCCGCCTGTTTAACCCACTACTACTTCGCCCAAAATGTCCGGGAGAACCTGCCGGACGCCTCCTCCTTGGATGCCTGCGCCTACGCCTGGGGCGCCCAGGGCCCGGACTTTTTCTTCTGCCACCGCTTCCTGCCCTTCTGGCGGGGCAGGTCCCTCCAGGAGTACGGCGGCCGCCTCCACGACGAAACGCCCTCCAAGGTGCTGGGCGCCATGCGGGAGTTTTTAAAGGCCCACCCGGACCCGGTGTACCGCTCCTACGTGTGGGGCTTTGTGTGCCACTATTCCCTAGACTGCACCGCCCATCCCTACATCAACTGGCTGGCCCAAGAGCTGGTCCGCCAGCGCCCCTGGGAGACGCCCTCCACCATGCACGGGGAGGTGGAGGCCGCCCTGGACGCCATTGTCCTGCGCTATGAGACAGGCAAGCTCCCCTCCGAGGTGCCGCTAAAGACCATGTTCCCCAAAAACCACGGGGTAGAGGGGAAGATTGCCCGGCTGTACCGGCAGGTGCTGTTCACCCTCTACGGGGAGGACGTCCCCGAGGAGCTGCTCCTCCAGGCCATGGACGACGCCCACACTATCTTCAGCCTTGTCACCGACAGAACAGGCCTGAAGAAAAAGCTGGTGGCCCGCCTGGAAAAGGGCCGCCCCTGCGTGATTTCCAGCCACATGGTGCCCCTCACCGAGGACGACCAGGTGGACTTCGCCAACGTGCAGAACGCCCCCTGGGGGGATGGGAGCTCCAGCCAAAGCTTCTTCGAGCTCTACGGCGAGGCCCAGGGCGTGGCGGGGAAAATACTCTCCGGCTTTTTCCAGGGGGACCTCTCCGCCCTTACCGGGGAGAAGCCCTTTGGCTAAAACAAAAAAGAATGAGAAAAAGGGCCATTCCTCAAAAGGGAATGGCCCTAACTTTCTCAGCCGTGTAAATCCGGTGACCGAAGCTTAGACAGCGCGGGTCACTTTGCCGGAACGCAAGCAGCGGGTGCAGGCGTACACGCGCTTGGGAGTGCCGTTGACAACAGCCTTAACGCGCTTGATGTTGGGCTTCCAAGTCCGGTTGGAACGACGATGGGAGTGGGAAACCTTAATGCCAAAGGACACGTCCTTGCCGCAGAAATCACATTTTGCCATAAATCTATCTGCACCTCCTTAAAAGAACGATGATACTCCAAATTTGCAACGAATGAATTATAGCAGATTCAAAAGGGAAATGCAAGTTTTTTTTTAAAGGAATTGCGATTTGCTGCGAAATAGGGTATAATCCATTCAAGTACTTACCAGGAAAAGGAGAATCCCATGCTATTTGATGTGATACGCAGCCTGGCCTACGGCCAGCATGTTGACGTCTGGGCCGTGCTGGCCCAGGTGCTTTCCGTTGTGTTTGTCATCCTGTGCATTCTGCCCCTGCACGAGTTCGCCCACGGCTGGGTGGCCAACAAGCTGGGGGACCCCACCGCCAAGCTGGAGGGCCGCCTCACCTTGAACCCTCTGGCCAGCGTGGACCCCATGGGCGCCCTGGCCCTCATCCTCTTCGGCTTTGGCTGGGCCAAGCCCGTGCCGGTGAACAGCCGCTACTTCAAGCACCCCAAGCGGGATATGGCCATCACCGCCCTGGCCGGGCCTGTCTCCAATTTGCTGGCGGCTTTGGTGGGCGCTGTGCTGGTGGTGGTGATGGAGGTCTTCGCCCCCTACAACGGCGTAACCCAGTTTATTTACAATGTGCTCTACTATTATGTGGTGGTGAACATCTCCCTGGCGGTGTTCAACTTGATTCCCCTGCCGCCCCTGGACGGCTCCCGCATTGCGGCGGCCTTCCTCAGCGATAGGGCCATGTACACCTACTACCGCTATCAAAACGTCTTTGTGCTTGTCATGTTCCTGCTGCTGTTCTCCGGCGCCATGTCCGGGCCCCTTTCCACCGCCCAGAACTTCTTCGCCCGGGTGATTTTCTCCCTGGCAGAGGCGCCCTTCCGGCTGTTTGGGGCGCTGTAAGGCATGGAGAAGCTGGAATACCATCTCCAGGTGTTCGACGGCCCCCTGGATTTGCTGTTGGCCCTCATCGCCAAGAACAAGCTGGATATTTACGACATCCCCATCGCGGAGCTGCTGGACCAGTACCTGGAGCAAATCGCCCTGATGCGGGAGGCGGACATGGACGTGGCCAGCGAGTTTTTGGAGATGGCCGCGCGCCTGGTGCAAATCAAGGCGGCCTCCCTGCTGCCCCAGCACGAGCAGGACGAGGAAGACCCCCGGGCCGAGCTCACCGGTCAGCTGCTGGAATACGACCAGTGCAAGAAGGCGGCGGCCCAGCTGGCGGCCCGGTGCTCCTTTGACCGCCTGACCCGGCCCCCAGAGCCCATCCCCGCTGACTACACCTATCAGCGCATCCACGACCCCCGGGAAATCGCCCAGGCCCTTGTCTCCGCCTGGGGCAAGGGGAGGAGCCTGCTCCCGCCCAAGCCGGAGAGCTTCTCCGCGCTGGTCTCCCGGAAAATCGTCTCGGTGGCCTCCCAGGCCATCGCCATTTTGCGGCAGCTGTGGAAGAAAAAATCCCTGCCCTACCGGGCGCTGTTCGCCGGGAAGCGGGACCGCTCCCAGCGGGTGGCGGCCTTTTTGGCGGTGCTGGAGCTGGTGAAAAACCGCCGCCTGCGCATTGAGGGCGAGGGGGAAGACTTAGAAGTGACATTAGTAGACGGGGGGAAACCACACTGAACCAGGAAGAACTTATGGGAAAGACAGAGGCCATCCTCTTTGCCGGGGGAGAGCCTGTGTCTTTGGATAGGATAGCCCAGGTGCTGGGGGTGCGCACGCCGGTGATTGATTCCATCGTCAGCGCCCTCCAGGAGAAGTACAACACGCCCACCAGCGGCATCCAGCTGATGCGCCTGGGGGACAGCGCCCAGTTCTGCACCAACCCCGCCTATGTGGAGCCGGTGCGGGAGGTGCTGGACTTAAAGCGGAGCACGCCCCTCTCCCAGGCCGCTATGGAAGTGCTGGCGGTGGTGGCCTACAACCAGCCGGTGACCAAGGCCTTTGTGGAGCAAGTCCGGGGCGTGGACTGCTCCGGCGTGCTCAGCAGCCTGATGCAGAAGGATTTGCTGGAGGAGCGCGGCCGCCTGGAGCTGCCGGGACGCCCCTTGCTCTACGGCACCACCGAGACGTTTTTGCGCTGCTTCCAGCTCTCCTCCATCGAGGATTTGCCCCCGCCGCCCCAGCGCGGCGGGGAGGGCCTCCCCGAGGAGGAAGGCCAGCTGACCTTTTAGAAAGGCGGTGAGGACATGCTGCCCCTTCTGATTGTTGGGGGGATACTCCTGGCGCTGGCGGCGCTTTTGCTGGCCCCTGTTCGGCTGGAGCTCTCCTTCCGGGAGGCGTTCTCCGCCCAGGTGCGGTACTTGTTTTTCCGCATCCCCCTGGCCTCCGGCAAGGAGGAGGGGCCGCCCCCGCCCCAAGAGACGCTCCCGCCGGAGGAAGCGCCTCCCAAGGGCCCCGGCCTGGGGAAGAAGCTCCACGCCATGCTGCGCCGGGAGGGCCTGCGGGGCTTTTTGCAGACGCTGCAGGAGCTGGCCCAGGCGGTGGGGAAGGCCTCCAAGAGTCTGCTGAAAAACCTCCGCCTGAACCGGTTCGACCTGTACATCTGCCTGGGCGGGGAGGAGGACGCCGCCCAAGGGGCCATCTTGTACGGCCAGGTGTGCGGCGCGGCCTACTCCGCCTGCGGGGCGCTGTTTGGGCTGCTGCCCTGCCGGCGCAAGGCGGTCTCCGTGGACCTGGATTACCACAGCCGGGAGCACCGGGTGGATTTTTCCGCGGCGGTGTCCATCCGGGTGTTGTTTTTATTGGTAGAAGGGCTTATACTACTGTATAAAGCGCTTCCCTTTTTCAAAAAGCTGCAACAATCCCAAGACCACATAGAAAGGATTTCGCGGACGCGAAAGCAGGGTGAAACAAAATGAGCGACAATCAAGTGAACAATTTGCTGGGCGTTACCATGGATAAAATCAAGCAGATGGTGGACGTGAACACCGTCATCGGCGACCCGGTGACCACCCCGGACGGCACCACGGTGATTCCCGTCTCCCGGGTGAGCTACGGCTTTGCCTCGGGCGGCTCGGACCTGCCCTCTAAGGCCCAGCCCTCTGCGGGGCTGTTCGCCGGGGGCAGCGGCGCCGGCATCACCATCAGCCCCATCGCGTTTTTGACCATCCACCAGGGCAACGTCCGCGTGCTGCAAATCGAGCCCTACCTCAGCTCGGTAGACCGCGCCCTGGAGAAGGTGCCCGATGTGGTGGACAAGGTTACCTCCCTGTTCCAGAAAGAGGACAGGAAGGAGGAGCCCCTGCCCCAGGCCCCTGCCCAGCCGGTGGAGCCTGTCCCCCAGGATGTTTGACGCATAGCGTTTCGCCCGCCCGCATAGGTTTTTGCGAGGCGGGTGATTTGTGTTGAAGCATTGGAGAAACCGGGCGGCGGCCCTGGGCCTTTCCCTGTGCCTGGTGGGGGCGCTGTGCCCTGTGGCGCGGGCGGCAGGGCCGGAGGTTTCCGCCCAAAGCGCTGTGGTGCTCACGGCGGATACAGGGACTGTCCTGTTTGAAAAGGACGGCCACACCCCCCGGCCCGTGGCCAGCACCACCAAAATCATGACGGCCCTTCTGGCCCTGGAGGCCGCCCAGGAGCGGGGCGACCCCCTGGTGGATATCACCCAGGAAATGGTGGCGGTGGAGGGCTCCTCCATGGGCTTGCAGGCAGGGGACAGCATCTCCTTGACAGGCCTTGCGGCGGGGATGCTGCTGGCCTCTGGCAACGACGCCGCCAACGCGGCCGCCCTCTACCTGGACGGCTCCCTGGAGTCTTTCGCCGCCCGGATGAACCAGCGGGCCGCGGCCCTGGGCATGGAGGACACCCACTTTGTTACGCCCTCAGGCCTAGACGGGGAGGACGCCCAGGGAATGGCCCATCTCTCCACCGCCTACGACATGGCCTTGCTGGCCCGGGCCGCCCTGGAGGACCAGGCCTTCCGCCAGCTGTGCTCCAGCCCCAGCCTGGCCGTGGAGTTCGCGGAGCCTGTAAAGCGCGTCACCTATACAAACCACAACAAGCTCCTCGCCCAGTACCAGGGCTGCGTGGGGGTAAAGACAGGCTTTACCAAAGAGGCGGGCCGGTGCCTGGTGTCCGCGGCGGAGCGGGACGGCGCTTTGCTCATCGCCGTGACGCTGAACGCCCCCAACGACTGGGAGGACCACACCGCCCTGCTGGATTACGGCTTCTCCCAGATGGAGCCCTACCAGCTGGCCGGCGGGGACGTAAGGCTCACCGTGCCGGTGGTGGGCTCCCCGGTGGAGGTGGTGTCTTTGCGGGGCAGCAACGGCGGGGAAGTCACCTTGCCTTTGGGCCAGGGCGCCCAGGTGGAGCGGGTGGTCCGCGTCCCCAAGTTCCTGTACGCCCCGGTGGAAGCCGGGGAGCAGGTGGGGGAAATCTGCTGGTACCTGGAGGGCCAGCTGCTGGGCAGCGCGCCTCTCATCGCCGCCGGCGCCGCGCCCCTTCAGGAGAAGGCCCCCAACTTGTGGGAGCGCCTGTTTGGATAAGAGGAATGGGAGAAGGAAGGAGTGAGAAGCATGCCGGAAAAGAGCAGGCTTCAAAAGATTTTAGCGTCCAGCGGGGTGGCTTCCCGCCGCAAGGCCGAGGAGCTCATCGCCGCCGGGCGGGTGACTGTCAACGGCCGGGTGGCCCGGCTGGGGGACAGCGCCGTCCCCGGCAAGGACACCATCGCCCTGGACGGCAAGCCCCTGGGCAAAAGCGAGAAGAAAATCTACCTGGCGCTGCACAAGCCCCGGGGGTTCGTCACCACCCTCCACGACGAGCGGGGCCGCAAGTGTGTGGCCCAGCTGGTGGAGGACGTGGGGGAGCGCGTCTACCCCGTGGGCCGTCTGGACAAGGATTCCGAGGGGCTGCTGCTGCTCACCAACGACGGGGAATTCGCCAACCGGGTGGCCCATCCCACCCGCCACGTGGCCAAGACCTACCGCGTCACCGTGCGGCCCTCTGTCACCGAGGACCAGCTCAACCAGATGAGCACCGGCATTGTCATCGAGGGCCGCCGCACAGCCCCCGCCAAGGTGCGGGTGCTCCAGCAGGAGCTGGGCCGGGTGGTGCTGGAGATTGTCCTCTACGAGGGCCGCAACCGGGAAATCCGCAAGATGTGCGAGGCCCTGGGCCTGGAGGTGGCCCGCCTGAAGCGCATCGCCGTGGGCCCCGTGCGGCTGGGCATGCTGCCCCAGGGCAAATACCGGGAGCTGACCAAGGAAGAGCTCCGCGCCCTGGCGGCGGAGATGAAGAAAGGAGCGGGAAACGATGATTCAAGTGAAAGCTATGGAAAACAGGGAAGAGGAGCGCAAGCTGCTGGACGCCGCCGGCGTTGAGGGCCGTGTGCTCTCCATGAAGGACGGCGGCCAAGAGGTGGGCTATGTCATCGTGGACTTGCAGGAGGGCACTTTGCTCCTCCGCAAGCTTGCCGCAAAGGGGTATGACTTTACACAGCCGCCTCGGGGGGAGGAGCTGTTCATCCTGGACACCTTGATGCGCTCCGCCGCCTCCTGGGGGGAGGACCACGGCGCCGACGCCATCGCCACCTGCTTCCCGGACTTTTTCAGCTTTTTCAAGGCCCGGGGCTTCACCGTGGACGAGGAGCACGCCTTCACCCCCATGAGCACCATTGTCCGCTACGAGCCGGGCGGGCACTAAAGCCCGAAAATCCGGCAAGATGCCTGCCTGTTTCTTAAGAATCTGTGAAATTGGATGAAACAGGTTGCAAAGCCCCCGGGGGAATGGTAAAATAATTTGATAGGATAACAGTGCCATTCCGTGGCTTTGACAAAGAACAGGAGGATACACCATGCTCCGCAGTATGACAGGCTATGGCCGGGGCGAGGCCACCATTGGCGGCCGGCGCATCGTGTTTGAGATTAAATCGGTCAACCATAAATTTTTCGAGTTCAATTCCCGCATTACCCGGGGTTACCTCTTTTTGGAGGACAAGCTGAAAGCCTATGTCCAGGGGAAGATTTCCCGGGGCAAGGTGGATGTGTTTTTGCAGATTGAAACCTTGGAGGAGACAGACGTCCAGGTGCTGGTCAACCACTCCCTGGCCTCGGCCTATGTCAAGGCCCTGGAGGAGCTCCAGCAGCGCTACCAGCTGCCCGATGGCCCCAGCCTGGCGCTGCTCTCCAAGTATTCGGACATCTTCTCCGTTCACAAGGCCCCCGAGGACGAGGACGCCGTGTGGGAGGCTGTCCGCCAGGTGGCCGACATGGCCATTGCTTCCTTCCTGAAAATGCGGGAGGCCGAGGGGGCCCGGCTTAAGGCGGACATTTTGGAGAAGGCCGGGGAGGTCATCGCCCTGGTGGACCAGGTGGAGCAGGTCACCCCCGAGACGGTGGAGGCCTACCGGGAGCGCCTGCGGGCCAAGATTGAGGAGCTGCTCCAGGACAACCGCTTTGACGAGCAGCGGGTTCTCACCGAGGTGGCCATCTTCGCCGACAAGGTTGCCGTGGACGAGGAGACCGTGCGCCTGCGCTCCCACTTCCAGCAGCTGCAAAAGCTGGTGGATTCCGACGGGCCCGTGGGCCGGAAGATAGACTTCCTGGTGCAGGAGATGAACCGGGAGGCCAACACCATCGGCTCCAAGTCCGTCAATTCGAAAATCGCCTATTTGGTGGTGGACATCAAAGCTCTCATCGAGAAGATTCGGGAGCAGGTCCAGAATGTGGAATAAAGGGGGCAAACCATGAAACTGGTGAACATCGGCTTTGGGAACCTGGTCTCCGCCGACAAGGTGGTGGCCGTGGTCAGCCCGGAATCCGCCCCCATCAAGCGCATGGTCCAAGAGGCCAAGGAGCGGGGCGTGCTCATCGACGCCACCTTTGGCCGCCGCACCAAAGCGGTCCTCATCATGGACAGCGACAACGTGGTGCTCTCTGCCATTTTGCCAGAGACGGTGGCGGGCCGCTTTAACGGTAAGGAAGAGCCCGCGCCAGAAGAGGAGGAAAAACATGGATAAGGGATTGTTGCTGGTGATTTCCGCGCCCTCCGGCGGCGGGAAAGGCACCATTTTACAGGAGCTTTTCGCCCAGGATGAGAACCTGCGGCTGTCTGTCTCCGCCACCACCCGGGGCCCCCGCCCTGGGGAGGAGCACGGCAAGCAGTACTATTTCCTCAGCCGCGAGGAGTTCGAGGGCCTCATCCAAGAGGGGAAAATGCTGGAGCACGCCGAATATGTGGGCAACTACTACGGCACGCCCCGCCAGCCCGTGGAGGACTGGATGGACCAGGGCCACGACGTGGTGCTGGAAATCGAGGTGAAGGGCGGTGCCCAGGTGAAGCAGCTGATGCCGGAGTGCGTGTCCATCTTCATCCTGCCCCCCTCCATGAAGGTGCTGGAAAAGCGCCTGCGCGGCCGCGGCACCGAGGATGAGGAGACCATCCAAAAGCGCTTGGCAAAGGCCAGGGAGGAAATCCCCCACGCCAAGGATTACGACTACATCGTCTACAACGACGCCCTGGAGGATGCTGTCAGCGACCTGCGGGCCATTATCAAGGCGGAGAAACTGAAATTCTCCCGCAATACAAATTCAATCGAAAGGGTGCTGGAAGATGCTGAAACCGTCCGCTAACATGATTACTGTCCCCCATAAGAGTACCTACTCCCTGGTGATTGCCGTGGCCAAGCGCGCCCGGCAGATTGCCCAGAAGGCCGAGGACGAGGGGATTATCCTCACCGATAAGCCCGTGGACATGGCCGTGCAGGACTTTGTCCAGGGGAAATACTTCATCATCGAGCCGGAGGAGGACGCCGGGCAAGAGGATGAATGAGGCGCTTTTTGCCAAAGTCGCCGTGGAAAACGCGGTGTACCATTTCGACAAGCTTTTCACCTACCGCGTCCCGGAGCACCTGCGGGGCCAGGCAGTGCCCGGCGCCCGGGTCAGCGTGCCCTTTGGCGCGGGGAACCGCCGGCGGGTGGGGCTTGTGTTTTCCCTTTCTGGGGAGGGCGGGAAGAAAGTCAAGGACATTGACAGCGTCCTGGACAGGGAACCCGCCCTTTCGCCCCCCATGCTGGAGCTGGCCCGGTGGCTGAAGGAGCGGTATTACTGCACGCTGTTTGAGGCCGCCAAGCTGATGATTCCCACCGGCTACCACCTGCGCCTGCAGGACAGCTGTGTCCTCAGCCCAGAGTTTCGGGATTACGACCGGGAAAACTACACGGAAACCCAGTGGCGGGCCATCCTGTTCCTGCGGGGGGCGGGGAAGTCCGTCCCCCTGGACAAGCTGGCCCAGGAGACAGGCCTGGAGGAGCGCTCCCCAGAGCTGGAGGACCTGCTGGCCCGGGGCGTCCTGTGCAAGGTGAACACCGCCATCAGCCGGGTGGGGGACGCCACCAGCAAGATGGTGCGCCCTGTGCCGGACTACGAGGGGAAGCTCACCCCCCGGCAGCGGGATGTGTACCAAACGCTGCTGGACTGCGGCGAGGCCTCGGAAAAGGAGCTGTGCTACTTCACCGGCGCCTCTGCCTCTGTGGTGCGCGCCCTGGTGGACAAGGGGGCGGCGGAAGCCTTTGCATACGAGGTGTACCGCCGCCCTGATTTTTTCCAAGAGGAGCAGCTGTCCCCCGGCGCCGTCACCCTCTCGCCCGCCCAGGAGCAGGCCCTCCAGGGGCTGTTGCGGGAGTACCACAACCCCCAGGGCAGCCGCAGCGCTTTGCTTTACGGCGTGACGGGCAGCGGCAAGACCTCTGTGTTTTTAAAGCTCATCCAGCACGTGCGGGAGCAGGGAAAGGGCGTCATCGTCATGGTGCCGGAGATTTCCCTCACCGCCCAGACCATCCGGCAGTTCCGCTGCTGGTTTGGGGACGGCATCGCCCTGTTCCACAGCGGCCTCTCCCTGGGGGAGCGCCTGGACGAGTGGAAGCGGGTCCGCCGGGGGGAGGCCTCCATCGTGGTGGGCACCCGCTCGGCGGTGTTCGCCCCTGTAAAGGACCTGGGCCTTATCGTCATAGACGAGGAGCAGGAGCACACCTATAAGTCCGAGTCCTCCCCCCGCTACGACGCCCGGGAGGTGGCCCGCTACCGCTGCTGGAAAGAGGGTGCCTTCTGCCTGTTTTCCTCGGCCACGCCCTCGGTGGAGACCACCCGCATGGCCCAGGAGAAGAAGATGGGTTTCCACCGGCTGGAGGAGCGCTTTGGCCAGGCGGCGCTGCCCCAGGTGGAGCTGGTGGACATGAACCAGGACGCCCCGCCGGGGGAGACCTCCTTTGGGGGCACCCTGGCCCGGGCCTTGCAGGAGAACTTCCAAGAGGGCCGGCAGTCCATTTTGCTGCTGAACCGCCGGGGCTACCACACCTTTGCCTCCTGCAAAACCTGCCACGAGGTGGTCAGCTGCCCCCATTGCAGCATCTCCTTGACCTACCACAGCGCCAACGGCCGGCTGATGTGCCACTACTGTGGCTACTCCGTGCCCTACTCCCGCCACTGCCCCTCCTGCGGCAGCGACACCGTCACCTTCCGGGGGGCGGGCACCCAGCGGGCCGAGGAACAGCTCCAGCAGCTGCTGCCGGAGGCCCGGGTGCTCCGGGTGGACACGGATTCCGTGGCCGCCAAGTACTCCCTGGAGAAGAAGCTGGACCAGTTCGCCCGGGGGGAGTACGACGTCATGGTGGGCACCCAGATGGTAGCCAAGGGCCTGGACTTTGAAAACGTCACCTTGGTGGGTGTGCTCTCGGCGGACCAGGCTCTGTTCAGCGACGACTTTCGCAGCAACGAGCGCACCTTCGATTTGCTCACCCAGGTGGTGGGCCGGGCGGGGCGGGGCAAGTACCCCGGCCGGGCCATCATCCAGACCTATGCCCCCGAAAACCCGGTGCTCCACCTGGCCGCCCAGCAGGACTACTTCGGCTTCTACCGCCAGGAGATACTTTTCCGCCAGGCCATGCTCTACCCGCCCTTTGTGGACATCCTTGTCATCGGCTTTGTGGGGGAGAAGGAGCCTTTGGTCAGGCAGGGGGCCAACGCCTTCCTCCACTTGCTGGGCAGCCTGGCCCAGCAGGAATACAGCGGCCTGCCCCTGCGGGTGCTGCAGCCCTCCCCGGCGGCAGTGGCCCGGGTCAGTGGCAAATACCGCTACAAGCTATTGATAAAGTGCCGGAACTCCCCCCGCCTGCGGGAGATGGTTTCCCGGCTGCTGCTGCAGTTCGCGTCCCTGCGGGAATTCCAGCAGGTGACAGCCTACGCGGACCCCAACCCCTATCGGATTTTATAAATGTGAAAGGACTTGAAACAGTATGGCCATCAGAAAGATTGTGCGCTTTGGCGACAGCGTCCTGGAAAAGGAATGCCGCAAGGTGGAAAAGTTTGACAAGAAGCTCCATCAGCTGCTGGACGACATGAAGGAAACGTTGGCTGACGCCGATGGCGCTGGCTTGGCCGCCCCCCAGGTGGGCATCCTGCGCGCCGTGTGCGTGGTGGATGTGGGCGAGGGCCCCATCGAGCTGGTAAACCCTGAAATCATCGCCACAGAGGGCGAGCAGAACGGCGCCGAGGGCTGCCTCTCCTACCCCGGGGAGTTCGGCCTGGTCAAGCGCCCCATGAAGGTGACCGTCCGCGCCCAGGACCGCGACGGCAACTGGTTTGAAAAGACCGGCGAAGCTCTGTGCGCCCGGGCGTTTTGCCACGAGATCGACCACCTCCACGGCGTTTTGTTCACCTCCCACGTCAGCCGCATGCTCACCCCCGAGGAGCTGCAAAACGGCATCGCCGAAGAAGAGGAGTAAGCCATGCGGGTCATCTTTATGGGCACACCGGATTTCGCCGTGCCCTCCCTGGAACAGCTGCTGCGCCACGGCCATGAGGTCTGCGCCGTGTACACCCAGCCGGACAAGCCCAAGGGCCGGGGCCACAAGCTCCAGCCGCCGCCTGTCAAGGAGCTGGCCCTGCGGCACAACATCCCCGTGTTCCAGCCGGTGAACCTCCGCGGGGAGGACACCCAGCGGGAAATCCAGGCTTGGGGCGCCGACGTCATTGTGGTGGTGGCCTACGGCAAGCTGCTGCCCAAAGCCGTGCTGGACGCTCCGCGCCTGGGCTGCGTCAATGTCCACGGCTCCCTGCTGCCCAAGTACCGGGGGGCCGCGCCCATCCAGTGGACGGTGCTCAACGGCGACAAGACGGCAGGGGTCACCACCATGTTCATGGCAGAGGGCATGGACACCGGCGACATGCTCTTAAAAGCCGAAACGCCCGTGGGGGAGGAGGAGACCTCCGGCCAGCTGTTCGACCGCTTGAAAGACCTGGGCGCCCAACTGCTGATTGAAACATTAGAGAAGCTGGAGCAGGGCGCCCTCACGCCCATCCCCCAGGAGGAAGCCCAGGCCACCCACGCCCCCATGCTCTCCAAGGAGCTGTCCCTGGTGGACTGGACCAAGCCCGCCCAGCAGGTCCACGACCTCATCCGGGGGCTGAACCCCTGGCCCTCCGCCGTCTCCTATCTGGACGGGAAAAAGCTGAAGCTCCACGCCTCCCGGGTGCGGGAGGGCAGCGGCCAGCCCGGTAAGGCCTTTGTGCAGGAGGGCGCGCTGCTGGTCTGCTGCGGCCAGGGCGCCTTGGAGCTGACAGAGCTCCAAACGGAAAACGGCAAGCGCATGGATGGCAAAAGCTACCTTTTGGGCCATCCCCTGGAACAGGATTCCCGCTTTGGAGGGCCGGAAAATGCTTGAGATACAGCCAGGACGCTTTGTGCTGAAAAGCCGGGAAAGCCTCCACGGCCGGGAGCTGGACGTGGTGGTGGACAGCCAAACCGGCGTCAACTATGTGACCTATCTGGCGTCATCCAGCGCCCCGCTGAGCCCCCTGCTGGATAAGGACGGCAAGCCATTGACAGATACACTCCCCATCGAAACCCTGTAACCCAAGGACAAGGAGCGCTATGAAACACACCCCACGCCACACGGCCACCCAAGCCCTGCTGCAAATGGAAGAGAACGAGGGCTATTCCAATATCGTCATCGATAAGGCGCTGCGTGCCGCCGGGCTGGATGCCCGGGACGCGGGGCTGGCCTCCACCATCTTTTACGGGGTGCTGGAGCGCCGCCTGCCCCTGGAGCACTTCCTGCGGGGCTGCCTTGCCAACCCCCAGAAAAAGCTGGACCCCCAGGTGTGGGCGCTGCTGCTGTGCGCTGCCTACCAGATTCTCTACCTGGACCGCGTGCCCGATTCCGCCGCCGTCAACGAGGCGGTGGAGGAGGCCAAGGGAATCAAAGGGGGCGCCTTCGCGGGGTTGGTCAACGGGGTGCTGCGCAGCCTGGCGCGGAAAAAGGAGCGCCTCTCCCTGCCCCAGGGGGACAGCCTCCAGGCGCTGAGCTTGCGCTATTCCATCCCCCAGGAGCTCATCGCCCTGTGGCAGCGCTCCTACGGGAAGGAGCTCACCGCCCAGCTGCTGGAGGCCTTCCAGCGCCGGGCCCCGCTGTACTTGCGAATCAACCCCCTGCGGGCCACGGCAGAAGGCCTGGCCGCCTCTTTGGGACGGCAGGGCTTTTCCCTGAAGCCGGTGGAGTCCCTGCCCTGGGCGGCGGTGGCAGAGGGGGAGGGCTCTCCCGCCAGCTTGGAGGAGTTCCAGGAGGGCCTGTTCCATGTGCAGGACCTCTCCGCCCAGCTGGCCTGCTCGCTGCTGGAGGCCCGGCCCGGGCAGGCTGTCTGCGACTGCTGCGCTGCCCCCGGCGGGAAGAGCTTCACCTTGGCCGAGGACATGGAGAATACCGGCAGCCTGCACGCCTTTGATTTGTACAAGGGCCGCGTGGGGCTGATTCAGCAGGGGGCGGAGCGGCTGCGGCTCTCCTGCATCCAGGCGGGGCGCAAGGACGCCTCCAAGCCCTACGAGGGTTTGGGGCCCATGGACCGCGTCCTCTGCGACGTGCCCTGCTCAGGCTACGGCGTCATCCGCCGTAAACCGGAAATCCGCTACAAGCCCCTGGCCACGGTCCGGGAGCTGCCCCGGCTCCAGTATGCCATTTTGGAAAACGGCGCCGCTTTGGTAAAGCCCGGCGGCCTACTGCTCTACGCCACCTGCACCTTGAACCCCGCGGAAAACGGCGCGGTGGCCTCCCGGTTCCTCCAGGAGCACCCGGAGTTCGAGCCGGCGCCCTTCCGCCTGCCCGGCGTCACCCGCCTGGTGGAGGAGCCGTCCCACACCATCACGCTGCTGCCTGTTAACGGGGGCTCGGACGGTTTCTACGCCGCCCGCTTCCGCAGAAAAGGAGACTTATGAACAGAGAGTTGACCGACCCCAGGGACATCAAATCCAAGACGCTGCCCCAGCTTCAAGAGGAGCTGGCCGCCTTGGGCCTGCCCAAGTACCGGGCCCAGCAGGTGTACCGCTGGCTCCACCGGGGCGTGACGGACTTCTCCCAGATGTCCGACCTCTCCCGCGCCCTGCGGGAGGACTTGGCCCAGCGGTACTACATCGCCTGGGCCCAGGTGGAGCGCAAGCGCGTCTCCCAGGACGGCACGGTGAAATACCTGTTCCGCCTGCCCGATGGGGAGCACGTGGAAAGCGTGCTGATGCACTACCACCACGGAACTTCCATTTGCATTTCCACCCAGGTTGGGTGTAAAATGAACTGTAGCTTTTGCGCCACAGGCCAAAGCGGCTTTGCCCGCAACCTTTCCCCCTCGGAGATTCTCTCCCAGGTGCAGGCGGCCTCCGTGGACGCCGGGGAGCGCATCTCCCACATTGTGCTGATGGGCATGGGCGAGCCCTTGGATAACTACGAGAACGTGCTGCGCTTTTTGGAGCTGGTCACCTCGGAGGAGGGGCTCAACGTCAGCATGCGCCACATCTCCCTTTCCACCTGCGGCCTGGTGGATAAGATATACGACCTGGCGGATAAAAAGCTTCAGCTTACCCTTTCAGTGTCCCTCCACGCGCCCAACGACGAGATTCGCTCCCGCACCATGCCGGTGAACAAGCGTTGGAACATGGAGCAGCTGTTAAAGGCCTGCAAGTATTACAGCACCACCACAGGCCGCCGCATCTCCTTTGAGTACGCCATGATTAGCGGCGTAAACGACATGGACTGGTGCGCCCGGGAGCTGGCCTCCCGGCTCCGTGGGATTTTGGCCCACGTAAACTTGATCCCCGTCAACGATGTGACGGGCACCGGCTATAAGAAAAGCGGCATCCCCCGGCAAAAGCGCTTTGTCGCCCTGCTGGAGGAACGGGGTGTCACAGCCACGGTCCGGCGGACGCTGGGCTCGGACATCGAGGCTTCCTGCGGGCAGCTGCGACGGAAAGTTGAAGGAGGGACCGGACATGAGAGTTGATTTTGAAACAGATGTGGGCGCCGTGCGCAGCTCCAACCAAGATAGCTGCGATTGCGGCCTGTTCTCCCCAAACAGCGCCTGGGTCATCGTCTGCGACGGCATGGGGGGCGCCAACGGCGGCAACGTGGCCAGCGCCATTGCCGTGGAGACCATCCGGGAGCAGCTCCTTTCCGGCTATGACGAGAACTTGAGCAAGCCCAACCTGAAAAACCTGATGATAAACGCCATCAACCGCGCCAACGAGGAGGTCCACCGCGTCTCCCTAGAGCGGCCGGAGCTTCACGGCATGGGCACCACGGTGGTGCTGCTGGTGGCAGCCAAGGGCACCCTCCACGTGGCCCACGTGGGGGATAGCCGCGCCTACCTGCGCCACGGGGGCGTCCTCACCCAAATTACCATGGACCACTCCTATGTGCAGGATTTGGTGAACTTTGGCCAAATCACCCAAGAGGAGGCCCGGGTCCACCCCAAGCGGAACATCATCACCCGGGTGTTGGGCGTCCACGAGGAGGTCCGCTGCGATTACGCCGCCTGGGATTTCTCCCCGGGGGATTTGGCCCTGGCCTGTTCCGACGGTCTCTCCAACTACATGGACGAGGACCTGCTGGACCAGTACATGGAGGAATATGGCGACGCGGGCCGCACCCTTCCCCGGGAGCTGATTCAGTACGCGGTGCAGTGCGGCGGCTCGGACAATATCACGGCGGCTGTCATCTTCAACGGCTGACCCCCGCGACTTTTTTCAGAAAGGTATGGTAACTGTTTATGGATAGATTCATCGGCAAGCGCCTGGATGGCAGGTACGAAATCCACGAGCTTATCGGCGTGGGCGGCATGGCCTATGTCTACAAGGCCTACGACCGCGTGGAGGGCCGCTGGGTGGCCATCAAGATTTTGAAGGAAGAATTTTCCAACAACAGCGATTTCCTGCGCCGTTTCCGCAATGAGTCCAAGGCCATCGCGGTGCTCAACCACCCCAACATTGTCAAGGTGTACGATGTCAGCTTTGGCGACCAAATCCAGTACATCGTCATGGAGTTTATCGACGGCATCACCCTGAAGGAGTATATCGAGCAGGAGGGCACCATCCGCTGGCAGGAGGCTGTCCACTTCACCACCCAAATCCTCATGGCCCTGGAGTGTGCCCACGAGAAGGGCATCATCCACCGGGACATCAAGCCTCAGAACATCATGCTCTTGCAGGACGGCTCCATCAAGGTGGCCGACTTCGGCATTGCCCGCTTCCTCCAAAGCGAGACCCAGACCATGACCGACAAGGCCATTGGCTCGGTGCACTACATCGCCCCCGAGCAGGCCAGCGGCGACTATATCACCGATAAGGCGGACATCTACTCGGTGGGCGTCATGCTCTACGAGATGCTCACCGGCAAGCTGCCCTTTGTGGCGGACAACGCCGTCTCGGTGGCGTTGATGCAGCTGCAGGCTAAGCCCGTCATGCCCCGGGAGCTGAACCCCTCCATCCCCAGGGGCCTGGAGCAAATCACCATGCGCGCCATGGAGAAAAACCCCGTGGACAGGTTCCAGTCCGCCGGGGAGATGCTGGACGACTTGGACGAGTTCCGCCGCAATCCCAACATTGTGTTCCACTACGATTTGCAGACGGCCAACGCCCGGTACGACGCTTCCCGCAGCATGGAGGCCTACGACGCCTCCCGCCAGGCGCCCGCTTACAACGACGACTACGAGTACGAGGAGGAGCTGGTGCGCTCCCGCCGCAGCGCCAAGGGCGCCATGGTGGTCAAGGGCGTGCTGGCGGCGGCCATCATCGTGGGCCTCGCCGTGGCGGTGATTTACTTCCTCAACTACTGGAACAACCGCCCCGAGGCCGGCGACGACCTGCTGGAGATGCCCAATTTGGTGGGCCAGCTCTATGAGGACGTCATCGCCAACGAGGAGTACGCGGACTTCAACATCCAGGTCAGAGAGGGCAACGACCCAGATTTGCAGCCTGGTGAAATCATGAAACAAGACCCCGCCGCCGGTATCATGGTGAAGAAGGATGCCGATGTGGAACTGCTGGTCAACGGCGGCGTGGGACAGGTGGAGGTGCCCGACGTGGTCACTGACCACATGACCTTGGAGGAGGCCCAGCAGGCCATAGAGGACGCGGGCCTTCACAGCCAGGTGGAAAACGTGGCCGACGATGAGGTGGAAGAGGGCCGCGTCATCTCCACCAACCCCGAGCCCGGCACAATGGTGGATTCCGGCAGCACTGTCACCCTGCGGGTGAGCACCGGCCCCGCGGAAGAGAGGGTCACCGTGCCGGACGGCCTGGTGGGCGACACCTTGGCCAATGTGTCTGCCAAGCTGGAAGAGGCCGGCCTGGTGGTGGGCAACGTCAACCGGGACGACACCAGCACCTTGACCGTGGACACCGTCATCAGCCTGTCCCCCAACGAGGGCTCGGAGATTTCCAAGGGCTCCACCGTGGACATCACCGTCAGCTCCGGAAAGGGCGCCACCAAGACCCTCAGCACCAGCATCCCGCTGCCCAGCAGTGTCAGCGAGGACATCACCTTGGAGGTCTACCGCAACGGCACCAAGGTGACCACCGACACCGTCAACCCCGCCTACGGCAGCAGCTATTCCTTGAGCTTCACCGGCACCTCCGGCTCGGAGACCGTGGTGGTCACGCTGAACAGCCAGACCTATATGGAGCTGCAATTTGATTTTGACACCCAAAGCGTCCAAGTGACCCGCACCTACGAGTTCATCCCCGCGGGCGGCGGCGATTCCGAAAGTTCCTCCAGCAGCGAAAGCAGCGAGAGCAGCAGTGAAAGCAGCAGCGAGGAGGGCTCCTCCTCCTCTGAGGAAGGGGATGCCCAGTGATGGGTACCAAACAGCTAGAGGGCCTGGTGCGTAAGGGCATCGGCGGCTTTTACACCGTGGAGACCCCAGAGGGCCTTTACACCTGCACCGCCCGGGGCAAATTCCGCAAGGCCCGCATCTCCCCTTACGCGGGGGATAGGGTGCGCATCCTGGCTGAGGAGGACGGTACCGGCGCCCTGGAGGAGATCCTGCCCCGGCGCAACTTCCTGGTGCGGCCGCCCATCGCCAACATCGACCAGCTGTTCATCGTCTCCTCGCTGCGGGACCCCTACCCCGAGCCCCTGATTGTGGACAAGACCATCGCCGTGGCGGAGCTGGAGGACATCCAGCCCATTCTGGTGCTGACCAAAACCGATTTGGAGGGCCCCTCGCCCCTTAAAGAGGTGTACGATTTGGCCGGGGTGCCCTGTTTGGAGGTCTCCTCTGTCACCGGCCAGGGCGTGGACCAGGTGCGCCAGCTGCTGGCGGGGAAGGTCTCCGCCTTTACGGGCAACTCCGGCGTGGGGAAGTCCACCTTGCTCAACGCCCTGTTCCCAGAGTTCGCCTTGAAAACAGGGGAGGTCAGCCAAAAGCTGGGCCGCGGCCGCCACACCACCCGTGAGGTGGAGCTCTACAAGCTGGAGGGTGGCGGCTATGTGGCGGATACCCCCGGCTTCTCCACCTTTGACATCGAGCGCTACCGCTTGACGGACAAGGAGAAGCTGCCCTACGGCTTCCGGGAGTTCTTGCCCTATCTGGGCCAGTGCCAGTTCACCTCCTGCTCCCACACCTGCGAGAAGGGCTGCGCCATCCTCCAGGCGGTGGAGAAGGGGGAAATCCCCCGCCAGCGCCACGAGAGCTACTGCGCAATGTATCAAGAGATAAAGGATGTCAAGCAATGGCAACAAAAAAACAAGAATGTATGATTATCGGCGCCTCTCCCATTGAGGACGACGCCGTGTTCCGGGAGTTTCCCCCCGAGAATTACTACGTCATCTGCGCCGACGCCGGCTATGAGACGGCCGAGCGCTACGGCATCACCCCGGACTTGGTGGTGGGGGATTTCGACTCTGCCAAAACGCTGCCCCCCAAGGGCAACAAGGTCCTCACCCTGCCCGTGGAGAAGGACGTCACCGACACCATGTACGCGGTGATCAAGGGCTTTGCCAAGGGCTACCGGAGCTTTGTGCTGGTGGGTTGCCTGGGCGGCGCACGGTTCGACCACTCCCTAGCCAACCTGGAGGTGCTCCAGTACATCCTCCAGCACAGCGGCTACGGCGTGATGGCCGACAGCCACACCAAGGTGTTCCTCATCGCCGGCAGCCGCCTGCGCCTCACCGAGATGAAGGGCGCCACGGTGTCTGTGTTCCCCTACGGCACCGCCAGCTGCACCGTCACCTACCAGGGGCTGCTGTACCCCCTGGCCCACGATACCCTCACCAGCGGCGGCGTGCTCATGGGCGTGAGCAACACCATCACCGCGGATACCGCCGTCATCCGGGTCCACGCGGGCACGGCCTTGGTGGTGGTCTACACGGCGTAACACTTTTTGCCCCTTTGGATATACTGGTTAGTGAACGAGAAAACCGGCAAAGGGAAAGGCAGATGGTCTTATGTCGCGCTGCGATTGGTCCTGTTTTAAAAATACCCAGACCAGGTGCTTGTGCGCTATCAGCTTTGGCCTGGGGATGTCCCTTTCCTGTTTTTGCCCCGTGGGGCTCACCTTGTTCCTCTGCGCGGTGCTTTTGGTGGCCTTGGGGTTTTCGTTACTACGTCGCGGAAACGGGAGGCAAGGGCAATGAAAATCGTCATCGTAGACCGGCGCAAAGGCGTGGTGGGCATGCTGCTGCGCAAGCTGTACGGCATCCGCAAGGTGGCGGAGCCGTAAAACAGGAAACAACATACCGGCAAGGGCGGGAAAGGCTTTCCCGCCTTTCTCTTTGCCATTTTGCGAACCCAGCGGGGCTGCCTTTTTCCGGCGGCCCTTTTCTTGTGCCCGCATATTCTCCCAGCCCCCGCATAGATATGGGGTAAGAACAGCAAAGGAGAGAACCGAGTATGCAGGTAAAACAAAAGACACAGCCATACGACACATTCGACCCCGTGTTCGACGGCTCCTTTGAAGTGCCCATAGATACCGAGTACAACCTTCCAGACTATTGCCCAGACATCCAAAAGGTGCTGAAATGCCGGGTGGTGCCGGAGCTCTCCTCCTACGGCGTCAGCGAGGACACCCTCCGCTGCGAGGGCGTGTGCGACATCCGGGTGCTGTACCTGGACGCCAAGGGGGAGACCCTGCGCTGCTGCGACTTCACCAAGGAGTTTTCCGCCGCCATCAAGGTGAGATCCGCCCAGGAGAAGGCCGTGGCCTGGGTGCGGGCCTCGGTGGAGCACATCACCTGCCGGGCTGTCAACGCCCGCCGGCTGGACCTCCACCTGGCGGTCAGCCTCAAGGCCCTGGCGGTGGTCCAGCGGCAGGAGCAGCTCACCAGCGGCCTGGAGGGGGAGGGCATCCAGGTGCGGGGGGAGAGGCGTTCGGCTTCCCAGGCGGTAAACGCCCTCAGCCACCAGTTTACCCTGGAGGACCGGCTTCCCCTAAAAAATGGCAAGCCCCCTATGGAGTCCATCCTGCGCAAGGAAATCTCCTGCCGGGTGACGGACTGCAAGCTGGCCCAGGGGCAGCTTGCGGTCAGCGGCAGGGCGGACATCTCCTTCCTCTACCTCTCCTCGGTGGACGGATCCCTGGAAAAGATGGCCGCCTCTGTGGAGTTCAGCCAGGTGATTGAGTGCGCCGGCGCCTCGGAGGACTGCCTGTGCGATTTGCGGGTGGTGGCGGGGGAGAGCAGCCTTCAGCCCCGGGAGGACGACGTGGGGGAGTACACCAGCGTGGACGTCTCCTTGAAGGTGTTCCTCACGGCCTTCCTCTACCAGCCCTGTGAGGTGGAGCTGGTAAGCGACGCCTTTTCCACCCAGGCGCCTATGGACCTGCGCTTTGCCCAAAGCTCTTTGCTGGCGGTGCAGGAGGTCTACAGCGAGGTGCTGAAGAAAAAGTGCACCCTCACCGCCACCGAGGAGGAAATCCAAAAGGTGGTAGATTTGTGGTGCGATCAGGAGGGCGTCCAGTCCACCTGCGGGGAGGGGAAGCTCTCCTACCGGGTGCGGTACACCTTGTGCCTGCTGTACCGGGGCACCTCCGGCAGGCTGCTCTACTTGGAAAAGAGCTTCGAGGGCACCTTCGCCACCGAGCTGGAGGGCGCCTTTGCCCAGCGCAGCGACAGCGTCTCCCTCACCGGCCTGTGGGAGTACCGCATCGCCGACAAGAACACCGTAGAGGCCTCTGTGGAGACGTGGGTGTCCAGCCTGCTCTACAGCCGGGAGAGCGTGTCCTACCTGTCCGCGGCGGGCATGGGGGAGAACGCCCAGCCCTATCCCCACCAGCCCCAGCTGCTGGTGTATTACGCCTCCCCCGGGGAGAGGCTGTGGGACATCGCCAAAAGCCACCGGGCGCTGCTCTCGGATTTGCAGGAGCAGAACGACCTGTACGAGGATACGCTGCCGGACGCCCGGCCCCTGATCATCTGCAACCGATAAAACACACTGCGGTAGAGAGGTAAGGACAATGGAAGGCTTTAACGTATACAAGGACATACAGGACCGCACCCACGGGGAAATCTACATCGGCGTGGTGGGGCCGGTGCGCACGGGGAAATCCACCTTCATCAAGAAATTTATGGACACGGTGGTCATCCCCCACATCCCAGACGGCATCCAGCGGGAGCGGGCCATCGATGAGCTGCCCCAGTCCTCCGCCGGGCGCACCATCATGACCACCGAGCCCAAGTTCATCCCGGAGCAGGCGGTTGACGTGCAGATTGACGAGGACGCCTCCTTCCGGGTGCGCATGATAGACTGTGTGGGCTACATCGTCCCCAGCGCCATTGGCTACATCGAGGAGGACCAGCCCCGCATGGTGCGCACCCCCTGGTATGAGGAGCCCATCCCCTTTAACATGGCGGCGGAAATCGGCACCAAGAAGGTCATTACAGAGCACTCCACCATCGGCCTGGTCATCACCACCGACGGCACCATCAGCGACATCCCCCGGGAGGAGTACGAGGAGGCCGAGGAGCGCGTCATCGACGAGCTGAACCAAACCGGCAGGCCCTATGTGATGCTCCTCAACTGCGTGGAGCCAGAGCGCCCCGAGGCCCGGGAGCTGGCTGCCCGGCTGGGGGAGAAGTATTCCATCCCCGTGCTGCCGGTGAACTGCATCGACATCACCGAGCAGGACATCCGGGACATCATCGCCAGCCTGCTGTACCAGTTTCCTGTGCGGGAGGTGGCCCTGGACCTGCCCGGCTGGGTCACCTCCTTGGAAAGCGGCCACTGGCTGCTCTCCGGGGTGCTGGCGTCCCTGCGCGGCGCCTGCTGCATCCACAAAATGTGCCAGGTCAAACCCATGCTGGAACGCTTGCGAGAGTGTGAGCCGGTCAAGGAGGTGCGGGTGGGCCGCATCGACTTGGGCAGCGGCACCGGTCGGGCCGAGCTGGTCTTTGACCAGAGCCTGTTCTACCGCATTCTAGGGGAGCGCACCGGCCTGGAGATTCAGGACGACTCTCAGCTGATGGCCCAGCTGGTGGAGATGACCGCCATCAAAAAGCAGTTTCAAAAGCTCCAGCAGGCCTACGAGGACGTGCAGCAAACCGGCTACGGTATCGTCATGCCGGAGGTGGAGGAGCTCACCTTGGAGGAGCCAAAAATCCTCAAGCAAAACGGGAAGTACGGCATCCGCCTAAAGGCCACGGCGCCCTCCATCCACATGATGAAAACGCAAATCCACACCGAGATAACCCCCATTGTGGGCTCGGAGCAGCAGTCCGAGGAGCTGGTGATGTACCTGCTCAAGGAGTTCGAGGAGAACCCTGTAAAAATCTGGGATTCCAACATCTTCGGGAAGTCCCTCCACTCCTTGGTCAACGAGGGGATGCACAACAAGCTCTACCGCATGCCCGCCGACGCCCGGGAAAAGGTGCGGGAGACCATCGAGCGCATCATCAACGACGGGTGCAACGGCCTGCTGTGCATCATCCTGTAGCCTATGCAGGACTTGGAAAAGCTCAAAGAGATTGAAGAGCTGGGCCTGGAGGAGCCGGATTCCCCCGAGCCCCAGGAGCCAGAGGGGAGAGGGGGCAGCAACGTCCCCCTGGTGCAAGGGGCGCTGTGCTTGCTGGTGTTGGGGGCGCTGCTCCTGCTTCGGTATCTGGAAGCCCCTGCCTATGACACCTTCACCGCCTGGTACCAGCAGGAGGCCTCCCAGGAAATCCAGCTGCCCGCCTGGGAGGAGGCGCTGCCCCAGGAGCCCACCGCCGGGCCCTCCCCTTCGGCCCAGCCCACGCCCAGCCCCAGCCCCTGGGAGGGGGAAGCGTCCCTCCAGCGGATTTGATGGTGGCTTTCCCTCTGGGAAGCTGCCAGGTGCGCCTGGGATTCTCCTGTTTCGCGCTGCTGTCCTTTTGCTGCCTGTTCCTGGGGGCGGACGGCAGCGCCTTTTTTCTGGCAGCCGCCGCCTGCCACGAGGCCGCCCATGTGGCAATGCTCTTTTGGCTGAAAGCGCCCCCTGCCACGGTCCAGGTGACGGCCCTGGGCTGCCGCATCATTCCCAACCGGGAGAAGCTCCTCTCCTACCGGCAGATGGCGGCGGTCTCCCTGGCTGGCCCCGGGATAAATTGGCTCCTGGCCGGGGCCTTGGCGCTTCTGGGCCAGGGGGAAAGCTATTTTGCCGGGGCCAACCTGGTGCTGGGCGTCCTCCACAGCCTGCCCATCGAGCCCCTGGACGGCGGCATGGCCCTTCACAGCCTGCTGTGCGCCCGGATGAAGGCCTCCACGGCGGCGCGGGTGTCCACAGCTTTGTCCGCGGCGTGCCTGCTGCCCCTGGCCGCCCTGGGATTTGCCATCCTGCTGCGCACCCGGTACAACTTCACCCTTCTGGCCATGAGCCTTTACCTCATGCTCTATCTGGTGCTCAAACGGGATTTTTTTACGGGGTAGGGGAGAATCATCCGTCGCTGTATTGCTAACTAAAAATCCGGGCAGCCCAATCCGTACCAGTTTACCACCCCTAATCCACACCAAAAAGAAAACCGCCAGAACCAGCAACAACACTGGACTTCTGGCGGTTTTGCGCGGCGGCCGCGAGGATAGACAGCCCCTTTTAACGCAAGGAGAGAACAAAAAGAAAAAGCCGAGCCTGGAACGCAGATTGCGTCCAGGCTCAGCCTGGCGGAGAAGAAGGGATTTGAACCCTTGCGCCGGTTTCCCGACCTACTCCCTTAGCAGGGGAGCCCCTTCACCACTTGGGTACTTCTCCATGGTGAAAACTCTATGATAAACTATAAAACTGTGATAGCAGAATGGGCAGGTGGCGGAGAGGAAGAGATTCGAACTCTTGGTTCCTTGCGGAATCACTAGTTTTCAAGACTAGCTCCTTAAGCCACTCGGACACCTCTCCATGTCTGACGCTTGTTTATGATATCACAAGCTTGCACAAAAGTCAACGTTTTTTTTTCGTGAAGATTTTCCTGGCTTGTTCCTCCAGGGAATCCTCCCGGCACAGCTCACACAGGGCCATGGCCGGCAGGGAAATCCCCATCCACAAAAAGGAGTAGGGAAGGCATACCTGGCCCAGCAGGTTCAGGGGAACGTTGGAGTAGTCCCAAATGTCAAACCCCAGCAGGCAGTTGAGCACCAGCCCCAGTACCAGCTCCACCCCGGTGATGATGCCCGCCCCCGCCAGGCACCGGCTGAATATGTTGTTGTCCTCTAAGACCCCGCAGCAGATGTGGTTGATCAAGCACAGGCAGATGCCCCCCGCCAAAGCCATGGAGGAGTGCGTCTCCCCCCGCCACAGCATCTCAATGGCGGGGTAGGCCCAGCTTCCGGTGAGAAACAGAAGCGCGTCTTGGTACATAAACATGCCTCCCAAAAACAGTGTGCGCGCCCCTATAGTATGCCGCCCGTACCGCCTTTTTATTTCTTTGGGCTGAATTCATAGAAACTCTTGTTTTTTTCCGTGCTTTTGCCTTATAATAGTAAAAGAGAAGGCCGGGCCTTTTTCCGGGCGGCCGGCTGGTTTGAATTATTTGGGAAGGAAGTGCGATTTTATGAGGATTCTAGTGACTGGCGGCGCTGGCTATATCGGCAGCCATACCTCTATCGTCCTGCTGGAGCAGGGCCACGACGTTGTCATCGTGGACAACCTGTGCAACAGCAAGCGGGTGGCCGTGGACAGGGTGGAGGAGCTCTCCGGCAAGAAGGTGACCTTCTACCAGTACGATGTCTGCGACGAGGCCAAAATGCGGGAGGTCTTTTCCAAAGAGTCCATCGACGCTGTCATCCACTTTGCCGGCTTAAAGGCGGTGGGCGAGTCCGTGGCCATCCCCCTGCGGTATTACGACAACAACCTCACCTCCACCTTGGTGCTGCTCAAGGTGATGAAGGAGTTCGGCGTGGGGAACTTTGTGTTCAGCTCCTCCGCTACGGTGTACGGCGACCCTGCCTCTGTGCCCATCCGGGAGGATTTCCCCCTCTCCACCACCAACCCCTACGGCACCACCAAGCTGATGATTGAGCGCATCCTCACCGACTGCGCCAACGCCGACCAGAATTTCCACCCGGTGCTGCTGCGGTACTTCAACCCCGTGGGCGCCCACGAGAGCGGCAAAATCGGTGAGGACCCCAACGGCATCCCCAACAACCTGGTGCCCTACATCACCCAGACCGTGGTGGGCAAGCGGGAGAAGGTCCACGTCTTTGGCAACGACTATCCCACTCCCGACGGCACCGGCGTGCGGGATTATATCCATGTGGTGGACCTGGCCAAGGGCCACGCCGCCGTGCTGCCCCTGTTTGAGAAGGGCTTCACCGGCGCCAAGGTGTACAACCTGGGCACCGGCAAGGGCTACTCCGTGCTGGATATGATTCACGCCTTTTCCAAGGCGGCGGGGAAGGACATCCCCTATGTCATCGACCCCCGGCGTCCCGGCGACATCCCGGAGTGCTACGCCGACTGCTCCAAGGCCTACGAGGAGCTGGGCTGGAAGGCGGAGAAGACCCTGGACGACATGTGCGCCGACTCCCTGCGCTGGCAAAGGATGAACCCCAATGGCTTTGAGGATTGACAGGAAAGTGGTGTTGGCCTCGGCCTCGCCCAGCCGGAAGATGCTCTTAGAGCAGGCCGGCGTGGACTTTGAGGTGGTGGTCTCCGGGGTGGACGAAACCGTCCCGCCGGAGTTCACCCCCGCCCAGACCGTGGAGACACTGGCCCAGCGGAAAGGGGAGGCCGTGCTGGCTCTGCGGCCGGAGATGCCCATTATCGCCGCGGATTCCGTGGTGAGCATCGACGGCCTGATTTTGGGCAAGCCCGCCGACGACCAGGCGGCAAAGGCCACCTTGCGGCGGCTGTCCGGCCGCACCCACCAGCTCATCACCGGGGTGTGCCTGCTGGCAGCGGGGAAGCGGGAGGTGTTCCACATGAGCACCCAAGTCACCTTCTACCCCCTCACCGAAGCGGAGATAGATGAGTACGTGGCCATGGGTGAGTCCCGGGGCCGCGCCGGCGCCTACGGCATCGAGGGCATCGGCGTGGTGCTGGTCCAGTCCATCCAGGGGGATTACCCCAACATTGTGGGCCTGCCCGTGGCGGAGACGCTCCGCCGCCTGGGCAAACTGCTGGAAGCGTAACTGGCACCCGAACAGGCCCGCCCGCGTAGGATACGGGTGGGGGTGGTTCCATGGCCAAAGGGCTTCGCAGGTTCCGGTACACCAGAAAAAAGGGGAGGGGCAAGGCGCTCCTCCTGTTGGCGGCGGCCCTGTTCACCGGGGGCACCGCCCTTTCCGAGTGGGGCCTTGGCTCCATCTCGGAGGAGCTCACCCAAGAGGTCGCCCGGGCCTATGTGCTGGCCCAGGTGAACCAGGCTGTGGAGGAGGCCCTGGCCCAGCCCCGGCCCTTTGTGACCATCGAACGGGATGGGGAAGGGGAGCCGGTGGCGGTCCAGGCGGACACCGCGGCCCTCAACGAGCTGCGCCTCCAGGTGCTGGGCACGCTGGAGGAGAGCCTCAACGGCAGCGTCACCGTGGAGGTGCCTGTGGGCAGCCTGACAGAGGTTGCCCTGCTCAACGGCCGGGGCTTCCCCGTGCCCTTGACGCTGGGAATGGAAGGCTCGGCGGACCTTTCCTTCCAAACCGAGTTCGTCTCCGCCGGCATCAACCAGAGCTGCCACCGCGTCACCATGGTGGTGAAGGCCCAGGGCTTTTCTCAGTCCCGCCGGTTTGAAACCCAGGTGGAGGTGGAGACCTCCACCGTGCTGGCGGAAACCGTGCTGGTGGGCGCTGTGCCAGAGAGGGCGGTTCTGCAAACTGGATAAAAGGATATAGATTCATGGAGAAACAAGAAGCCCAGCGCAGGCTGGAGGAGCTGCGGGAGCAGGTGCGCTACCACAGCCGAAAATATTACACCGAGGACGACCCGGAAATCAGCGACTTTGCCTACGACCAGCTCTACCGGCAGCTGGAGACTTTGGAGGCCGCGTTCCCAGAGCTTGTCACCGAGGATTCCCCCACCCAAAAGGTGGGCGGCGCGGTGTACAACACCTTTGCCCCCGTCACCCACCAGGTGCCCCTAGAGAGCCTTCACGACTCCTTCTCCCAAGAGGAGCTGCGGGAGTTCGACCGCCGGGTGCGGGAGGCCGTGGGGGAGGTGGAGTACGTGGTAGAGCCCAAGTTCGACGGGCTCTCGGTGGCGCTGGAGTACCGGGACGGCCTGTTCGTCCGGGGCTCCACCCGGGGGGACGGCGTCACCGGCGAGGACGTCACGGAGAACATCCGCACCATCCGCTGCGTGCCCAAGGTGCTCAAAGAGCCCGTGCCCTTTTTGGAGGTGCGGGGCGAGGTGTACATGTCCGACGAGAGCTTTGCCCGCCTGTGCGAGCGCCAGGAGCTTTTGGAGGAGAAGCCCTTTAAAAACCCCCGCAACGCCGCGGCGGGCTCCCTGCGCCAGAAGGACCCCAAAATCACCGCCCAGCGGGAGTTGAGCCTGTTTGTGTTCAACGTCCAGCAGGTGGAGGGCAAAGAGCTCTCCCGCCACGACCAGTCCCTGGAGTGGCTGCGGGAGCTGGGCTTCCCGGTGGCCGACCTGTACCGGACTTCCTCCAGCATCGACGAGGTGCTGGGCTTTATCGAGGAGATTGGCGGCAAGCGTGGGGAGTTCTCCTTTCCCATCGACGGCGCCGTGGTAAAGGTCAACGACTTCTCCCAGCGGGAGGAGCTGGGCAGCACCGCCAAGTTCCCCCGGTGGGCAGAGGCCTTTAAATACCCGCCCGAGGAGAAGGAGACCACGTTGCTGCAAATTGAGGTAAACGTGGGCCGCACCGGCGTCCTCACCCCCACAGGGGTGTTTGCCCCTGTGACGTTGGCGGGCACCACCGTCAGCCGGGCCACTTTGCACAACCAGGATTTCATCACCGAGAAGGACATCCGGGTGGGCAGCCGTGTGGTGCTGCGCAAGGCGGGGGAAATCATCCCCGAGGTGGTGGCCGTGCTGGAGAGCCCCGCGGATTCCCAGCCCTACCAGCTGCCGGAGGTGTGCCCCTCCTGCGGCGAGCGCGTCACCCGGGTGGAGGGGGAGGCTGCCACCCGCTGCACCAACCCCCAGTGCCCGGCCCAGCTGCTGCGCAACCTCATCCACTTTGCCAGCCGTGACGCCATGGACATCGACGGCCTGGGCCCCGCCATTCTGGAGCAGCTTCTCCAGGGCGGGCTGGTCCACTCCCCGGCGGACTTGTACACCCTCCAGGTAGGCCAGCTGCAAAAGCTGGAGCGCTTTGGCAAAAAGAGCGCCGAAAACCTGGTGGCCGCCCTGGAGCGCTCCAAGGGCAACGACCTCTACCGGCTGGTGTACGCCTTGGGCATCCCCCACATCGGGGCCAAGGCGGCCCAGGTGCTCTGCGGGGCCTTCCCCACCATGGAGGCCATCCAAAGTGCCACCGAGGAGGAGCTCTCCCAGATAGAGGGCTTTGGGGGCATCATGTCCCAAGAGGTGGCCGCCTTCTTCCAGAAGGAGTCCGCCCGGGAGCTGGTGGCCCGCTTGGGGGAGCTGGGCGTCAACATGGAGGCCCAGCGCCAAGAGGCCCAAGGCACTACCTTGGCTGGCAGCACCTTTGTGCTCACCGGCACCTTGCCCACCATGAGCCGCAAGGAGGCCACCCAGCTCATCGAAAGCCACGGGGGAAAGGTGACTTCTTCCGTATCCAAAAAGACAAGCTATGTGCTGGCCGGGGAGGAAGCTGGCAGCAAGCTGGAAAAAGCCCGCCAGCTGGAAATCCCCGTGCTCACTGAGGAGGAGCTCCTCCAAATGCTCCAAGGACATTAAAGAGAAAGGTGGAACATCGCGATGATTTGCAAATTTGAGGAACTGTACCAGCAGGAGGCCCAGGGCCAGCGCGCCCGCTACCAGGCCCTGCGGGAGGGCTTTAAGGCCCAGTTTGGCAGCGACGAGGGCGGCGAGTACTTCAGCGCCCCCGGCCGCTCGGAGATTGGCGGCAACCACACCGACCACCAGCATGGCCGCGTGCTGGCCGCCGCGGTAAACCTGGACATCGCCGCCTATGCCCGCAAGACAGACAACGGCAGGGCCGTGCTGAAGTCCGCGGAATACACCAAGATGGACGACATCGACATCAGCGACCTGGACATGAAAGAGGAGGAGAAGGACACCTCCGCCGCCTTGCTGCGGGGCATCTGCGCCCGGTGTGTCCAGCTGGGCTACAAGGTGGGCGGCTTCGAGGCCTACACCATCACCCGGGTGCTCAAGGGCTCCGGCCTTTCCAGCTCCGCCGCCTTCGAGGTGCTGGTGGTCACCATCATCAGCCATCTGTACAACGACGACGCAATCGACCCTGTCACCGTGGCGAAAATTGCCCAGTACGCGGAGAACGTCTACTTCGGCAAGCCCTCTGGCCTGCTGGACCAGACCGCCAGCTCTGTGGGCGGCTTTACCGCCATCGATTTCAAGGACCCGGAGAACATCCTCATCGAGAAGGTGAACTTCGACGTCACCGCCCACGGCTATGCCCTGTGCGTGGTGGACACCGGCGGCAACCACGCCGACCTGACCAACGAGTACGCCCTGGTGCCCAAGGAGATGAAAGAGGTGGCCGCCTTCTTTGGCAAGGAGTTCCTGCGGGACGTGGACGAGCAGGAGTTCTATGACAAGATAGGCGAGGTGCGCAAGGAGGCTGGCGACCGCGCCGTGTTGCGCGCCATGCACTTCTTTGACGACGACCGCCTGGCCGCCCAGGAGGCCCAGGCCCTGCGCGCCGGTGACTTCGACAGCTTTAAGGAGATGGTCATCGCCTCTGGACGTTCCTCCTTCCAGCGGCTGCAAAACGTCTTTGCCACCATCAACCCCCAGGAGCAGGGCTTGTCCTTGGCCCTGGCGTTGACGGAGAAGCTCCTGGCCGGGGAGGGCGCCTGGCGCGTCCACGGCGGCGGCTTCGCCGGGACCATCCAGGCCTATGTGCCCCTGGCCCGCCTGGACGAGTACCGCGCCGCCATGGAGAAGGTCTTTGGGAAGGGCGCCTGCTATGTGCTCTCTGTCCGTCAGGCAGGCGGCACCAAGGTGGAGTTGTAACAGATAACATACCCGAAAGAAAGGAGCCCTAGCGCGCGCTAAGGCTCCTTTTTCTGTTCCCTTATTCTTTCACTGGCGCAGGGGAAAGCCCTGGTCCAGCATGATGCCGGCGGTCTTGTCGCTGACCGGTATGGGCTCCTCCCCCTTGCAGTAGAGGATGTAGTCCCCGTCGCTCTCCCGGGCAAGCCAGCTGTTCCACGTGGTAACGGGAGTGTACTGACCCTCTGTAATTTCCTCCATGGAGGGATAATAGGCGGGCTGCACCACCACCGAGTAAGAGCAAACAAGCAGCAAGGCCATAATGCCTGCCAGGGCCAAGGGCGCCACTTTCCGGTGGCGTTGGCGGGCCTGCAAAATCAGCTCCACCCGCTGAAGGATATCTTCCTTCTGGGAGGAGACAAGCTCCGTCACCCTGTACGAGGAAAAGCCCTTATTCTTCTGCTTGTGGCTGCTCACCAGCGTCTTGACCAGCACCTCCTGGTAGTCCAGGGCCGCCTGCATCCCAGCCTGCTTGAGCACCGCGCCGTCGCACTTCAGCTCCAGGGCCCGGGCCAGGTCTTTTTTCAGCAAGTACACCAGGGGGTTCCACCAGAACAAAATGCAGAAAACTTCCACAAACAGCTTCACCCACATGTCGTGGTTTTTCCAATGGCACAGCTCGTGGAGGAACACGTAGCGGTACTCTTCATCGGTGTAGTGGTAACAGGGCAGCAGAATGACAGGCCGCAATAAGCCGGCAATCACCGGCGTGTCCGCCCGCAGGGTCTGGATAAGGAGGGGCGCAGGCACATCCAATTCCCTAGCCGCCTGTTGGGCCAGGCGCTCTATGCGGGAATCCTCCAGCGGCTCATAGGAACGCAGCTTTTTGTGGAATTTCCAAGCGCCAAGGCCTGTGCGTGCCGCCAGGCCCAAAGAGCCTGCCGCCCAAACCAGCAGCAGCACCTCCCACACTTGGAGAGGCAGCTGCCCCAAAGGCGCCCGTAGCGCCCGGAACAGCCCGGCCACCAGCCCCTCCAGCCCTACCACATTGGTAAAGTGCAGAAACTCAATGGGAAACAGGCACCGCAGCGCCGTCCCCAGAATGAGAAACAACAAGGGCGTCACCCCGGTCAGGGCCAGCAGCCGGGTGTTTTTCCGAAAAAAATAGAGCAGCAAGATGAACGCGCTGCTCCATAATACCGCTGTAAACAGGGAGTAAGGGGTAATCGACATGTGCGTTACCCCCTCCGGCGTCTCACAGCTTTCTCAATCTCTTGCAAGAGCCCGTCCACGTCCTCCACTTTGGAGTACTTAATCAAAGAACACACAATGGCGGGGATGTCCGCCGGGGTGTACTTGGGGGAAGAGGTTATCTGCAAGGCAAAGTGTTCATTGCGGGTTACGGTGGGCGCATAGCGGCGGGCGTAGTTTTGTTCTTTGCCCAGGCCGCCCACCACCACGATATACTCCTTGTCAATCAAGTCGTTAATCAACAGGTGGAAGGAGTTTACGGCGAACAGGGGCTCGCCTTTTTCCGAAATAGCGGCTTCCAGAATTTCAGGCCGGCCCAAAGGGCGGTCGGCGTCCCACAGGATTTCCATCAGCGCCAGTTCCGATTTTGTAAGGGGGAAACGTTTCCGTTTTTTCATGAGGCACCTCAATTCTAGTATTTTACTTGTAAACCTTTGTTTACCTTCAGTTTAATTTTTTATTGGAAAAATGTCAAGAAATTTTTGCAAGATGGGCCTAAAAAATCTCCAGCTATCCCCGTGATATACAATCATGTTGTCAGTACACATGCGGTACCTGTCCGCGCGGCGTGGAAATCCCTCTTTGGGTGGCCTCCCGCCTAGGCTCCCGCCGCCTGAAAAGGAGCTGCTCCTTTGGCTTTCAGGGGAAAAACACCTTCCCCCTGTGTCTTGCGGTTTTCCACAGGATGTGCTATACTAAACTACAGGTTGTGCCTGCCTGCCGGCGGGAGCACAGCCTGTATCCCTCAGCTAGGAGTGTAGCCTTTGGAAAACCAGCTTGCCCAGGAAGAGCTTTCCCGCCAGAAGCTTTTTATGGCCGATGTGGCGGAGATGATGAAGGTGCGGGCCCGCGGGCCTGTGCCCATGGCCTATGTGCGCACCTACGGCTGCCAGCAGAACGTGGCGGACGGGGAGAAAATCAAGGGCCTGTTAAGTGAAATGGGCTTTTCCTTTGCGGAAACCCCCGAGGAGGCGGATTTTATCCTCTTCAACACCTGCGCCGTGCGGGAGCACGCCCAGGACAGGGTGTTCGGCAATGTGGGCGCCTTAAAGAATATCAAGCGCCGCCACCCCGGCACCATCATCGCCGTGTGCGGCTGCATGACAGAGCAGGAGCACGTGGCCGAGCGCTTTAAGAAAAGCTATCCCTTTGTGAATATCGTCTTCGGTACCCACGTCATCCACCGGCTGCCGGAGATGCTCTACACCACCCTCACCGATTCCAAGCGGGTGTTCCTGCGGGGCCACGAGGGGGAGGAGGTCCTAGAGGGCATCCCCACCCGACGGGACGGCACTTCCCGGGCCTGGGTGACGGTGATGCTGGGCTGCGACAACTTCTGCTCCTACTGCATCGTGCCCTATGTGCGGGGCCGGGAAAAGAGCCGCCGCCCCGAGGAAATCGTCAAGGAGTGCCGCCAGCTTATCGAGGCGGGCTACAAGGAAATCACCTTGCTGGGGCAGAACGTCAACTCCTACGGCAAGGGCCTGGAGGAGCCGGTGAACTTCGCCGAGCTGCTCCGCCGCATCGACGCCATCCCCGGGGATTACCGCATCCGGTTCATGACCTCCCATCCCAAGGACGCCAGCCGGGAGCTGTTCGACGTCATGGCCCACAGCCAGCACATCCCCCACTACATCCACCTGCCCTTCCAGTCCGGCAACGACCGGGTCTTGCGGGAGATGAACCGCCGCTACAACCGGGAGCAGTATCTGGAGCTCATCCGCTACGCCCGCAGCGTCATGCCGGACATCAGTTTCACCTCCGACGTGATTGTGGGCTTCCCCGGCGAAACCTATGAGGAGTTTCAGGATACCCTCTCCCTTATCCGGGAGGTGGGCTTTACCTCTCTGTTCACCTTCATCTACTCCCCCCGGGAGGGGACACGGGCCGCCAAAATGCCCGACCCCGTCTCCCACGAGGAGAAGACCCAGTGGTTCGCGGAGCTATTAAAGGTCCAGGAGGAGGTCGCCGCCCAGCGCAGCGCCGCCATGGTGGGCCAGACCTACCGGGTGCTGGTGGAGGAGCGAAACGAGAAGTCCGGCCTGCTTTCGGGCCGCACGGCCTCCAGCGTGGTGATTGACTTCCCCGGCGGGGAGGAGCTTATCGGCCAGTACGCCCAGGTGAAAGTCACCGCCGCCCGCAGTTGGATGCTCTCCGGGGAGCTGGCGGAGTGAATCGGAGGGGAATTTGTGAAAAAGTGGGAACGCTTTTTTGATATCTTGTCCGGAACGGGGGTCGGCTTGTTCCTTGGCAAGCTCCTCTATCTTTTGTGGCACACTCGGGCGTATCCGGAGCTTTACGCCATGCAGTCCGCTCCCTGGTATGTGGCACTTCTGGTTCCAGGGGCGGGAATGGTGCTGGCGCTTCTGATAGCCGGAATTGGAAAGGCGGTTTTGCGCCGCCGGGCCAAGAGAACCAATCAAAAGAAGCAGTGATGCTTTTTACAATATTTTAAGAAAGTTCAAATATAATTCACAAGGAGAAATTACAATGGACATCATCGAAATGACAAGAGAACTGGGCCGTGCCCTGCAGAACGACGAGCGCTACATCGCCATGATGGCGGCCCGCCAAGCCAGCGACGAGGATGAGGCTTTGCAGGAAGCCATTGGCGAGTTCAACTTAAAGCGCATGGCCATCTCCAACGAGGCCCAGAAGGAGGAGCGGGACGACGAGACCCTCCGCCGCCTCAACGACGAGTTCCGCGCCGTGTACCAGAAGATCATGGAAAACGAGCACATGCTCCGCTACAACGACGCCAAGAACGAGTTCGACGCCCTGCTGCAGCAGATGACCGGCATCCTCAGCCTGTGCGCCGAGGGCGAGGACCCCGCCACCTGCGACGCGTCCTCCTGCGGCGGCAACTGCGCCAGCTGCGGCGGCTGCCACTGAGAAACACACGGGGACGGCCTGCGCTCCCCTGGAAATGGAAAGGGTTGGTTTAGTAAGCAATGGCGGATTTTTCCCCAATGATGAAACAATATTTTGAGATGAAAGAAAAGTATCCTAACACGATACTTTTCTTTCGCCTTGGCGATTTTTACGAAATGTTCTTCAATGACGCCAAGACCGTCTCCCGGGAACTGGAACTCACCCTCACCGGCCGGGAGTGCGGCCAGGAGGAGCGCGCCCCCATGTGCGGCGTGCCCTTCCACAGCGCCGAAAGCTACATCGCCAAGCTGGTGGCAAAGGGCTATAAGGTGGCCATCTGCGAGCAGCTGGAGGACCCCAAACTGGCCAAGGGCCTGGTAAAGCGGGACGTCATCCGGGTTATCACCCCGGGCACCGTGGTGGAGAACTCCATGCTGGACGAAACCCGCAACAACTTCCTGTGCTCCATCTGCTACGAGGAGGACGGCCTGGGCCTGTGCTTTGGGGACATCTCCACCGGCGATTTGACAGCCGACCAGGTGCTGGCACCCAACAGCGAGACGCTGCTCCACATTTTGGAGGACCGCCTGGCCCGCTACAGCCCCAGCGAGATTCTGCTCAATCCCCAGGCCCTGGATTTAACCGGCCTGGCGGACTTTATCCGAGAGAAGCTCCACGCCGCGGTGGAGTGTCAGGAGAGCGCGCTGTACCAGGATTTGGACCAGTGCCAAGCGCGGGTCAGCCGCCAGTTTGGCGGCCAGAGCCTGGCCCAGCTGGAGCTCTCCGACAAGCCCCTGGCGGTCAAGGCGTTAAGCGCGCTGTTCGACTATCTCTCCCGCACCCAAATCACCGGCTTAGAGCGGATGAACGAGGTGGACATCGGCACCGACGCGGGCGTCATGGGCCTGGATATCAACGCCCGGCGGAACCTGGAGCTGACCGAAACGCTGCGCAACAAGGAGAAGCGGGGCTCTTTGCTGTGGGTGTTGGACCGCACCAAAACCGCCATGGGCAAGCGCCTTATCAAGGCCTGGCTGGAGCAGCCCCTTTTGAGCCCGGCGAAAATCACCCGGCGGCAAAACGCCGTGGAGGAGCTGTTCCAGAACCCCCAGCTGCTGGACCAGCTCACCGAGCAGCTCACCGGCATCTACGATTTAGAGCGCATCATGACCCGCATTGTCTACGGCTCGGCCAACGGCCGGGAGCTGCGCTCTCTGTCCACGGCCCTCAAGCGGCTGCCGGGGCTCCTCACGCTGCTGGAGGGCTGCCAGGCCACGCTGCTCCAGCAGCTGCGCCAGGAGATGGACGGCCTTGAGGACGTGGCCCAGCTCATTGACGCCGCCATTGTGGACGACCCGCCCTTCACCATTCGGGAGGGGGGCATCATCCGGGACGGGTACAACCAAGAGCTGGACGAGGTCAAGCGGGACATGAACGGCGGCCGGGAGCTCATCGCCGCGGTGGAGGCCCGAGAGCGGGAGCGCACCGGCATCCCCAAGCTGAAAACCGGCTACAACCGGGTGTTCGGCTATTACATCGAGGTGTCCAACAGCTACAAAAACCAGGTGCCCGAGGATTACATCCGCAAGCAGACCCTCACCGGCGGCGAGCGCTACATCACCCAGGAGCTGAAAGACCTGGAAAACCGCATTCTGGGCGCCCACGACAAATCCATCGCCCTGGAGTCCAAGCTCTTTGAGGAGGTGCGCCGGTTTGTGGCGGACCAGCTGCCCCGGGTGCAGTCCTCCGCCAAGGCGGTGGCCGCTCTGGACGTGCTGTGCTCCTTTGCCGTGGTGTCCGTGAAGAACGACTACACCCGGCCTGTCATCAACATGAGCGGTAAGCTCTACCTCAAGGACAGCCGCCACCCCGTGGTGGAGGCCCTGCTCCACGACACGCCCTTTGTCCCCAACGATGTGGACATGGATATGCACGACAACCGGGTGGCCATCATCACCGGCCCCAACATGGCGGGCAAGTCCACGTACATGCGGCAGACTGCCATCATCACCATCATGGCCCAGATTGGCTGCTTTGTCCCTGCCGCCGTGGCGGAGATCGGCATTGTGGACAGCATCTTCACCCGGGTGGGCGCCTCCGACGACTTGTCCGCGGGCCAGTCCACCTTTATGATCGAGATGGCGGAGGTGGCGGACATTCTGAAAAACGCCACCCAAAACAGCCTTATCATCTTCGACGAAATCGGACGCGGCACCTCCACCTTTGACGGCATGAGCATTGCCCGGGCCGTCTTGGAGTACGTCCACGACAAGAAGCTGGTAGGCGCCAAGACGCTGTTCGCCACCCACTACCACGAGCTCACCGCCCTGGAGGACCAGCTCCCCGGGGTGAAGAACTTCAACATCGCCGTGAAGAAGCGGGGCGACGACATCACCTTCCTGCGGCGCATTGTCCGGGGCGGGGCCGATGACAGCTTCGGTATCGAGGTGGCCAAGCTGGCCGGCGTGCCGGAGAAGGTCATCCGCCGGGCCAAGCAGGTGCTGGCCGAGCTGGAGAAAGAGGGAGCCGAGGGCACCCGGCCTTCCCACCACCGCTTCTCCGAGGAGCCCGTGCAGCTGACCATGGACACTGTGGACGGCGAGGTGCTGCAAAAGCTCCGCAGCCTGGATGTAAACGCCCTGACGCCCATCCAGTGCATGAACACCCTTTTCGAGCTGTGCAGTATGCTGAAATAATCTAAAACGAGAAAGGAGGCGGTACCATGTCGAAAATCCAAGTGCTGGATAAGCAGGTGGCGGAGCTCATCGCCGCGGGCGAGGTGGTGGATAGGCCATCTTCCGTTATCAAAGAACTGGTGGAGAACGCCGTGGACGCCGGCGCCACCATCATCACGGTGGAAATCCGCCGGGGGGGCGTCACCTTTATGCGGGTGACGGACAACGGCTGTGGCATCGCCCCCGAGGACGTGCCCACCGCCTTCCTGCGCCACGCCACCAGCAAGGTGGTGGGGGAGGACGACTTGAACTCCATCGCCACCTTGGGCTTCCGCGGAGAGGCGCTGGCCTCCATCTCCGCCGTGGCCCACGTGGAGCTGCTCACCCGCACCCCCGGAGCGGTGGCAGGGGTGCGCTACACCTGCGGCGGCGCCGAGGAGCCCACCTTGGAGGACGCCGGCTGCCCCGAGGGCACCACCATTTTGGTGCGGGATTTGTTCTACAACACCCCCGCCCGCATGAAGTTCCTCAAAAAGGACTCCACCGAGGGCAACTCCGTGGCGGGCATTTTGGATAAGCTGGCCTTGTCCCACCCGGAGATTTCCTTCCGGTTCCTCCGGGACGGCAAGGAGCAGCTCCACACCCCGGGGGACGGCAAGCTCTCCTCCACCATTTACGCCGTCTACGGCCGGGAGTTCTCCTCCACCCTCATTCCCGTCAACTACGAGCTGGGCCATGTAAAGGTGGAGGGCTTTATCAGCGCGCCCACCTCCAGCCGGCCCAACCGCTCCATGCAGAACTTCTTCATCAACGGCCGGTACATCCGCAGCCGTACCGCCATGGCCGCCTTGGAGGAGGCCTACAAGGGTTCCATCATGGTGGGCAAGTTCCCCGCCTGCGTGCTGCACCTGCACCTCTCCTTTGGGGCGGTGGATGTGAACGTCCACCCCGCCAAGCTGGAGGTGCGCTTTGTCAACGAGCGCCCCATTTTCGACGCGGTGTACCACGGGGTAAAGTCCGCCCTCCACGCCGGGGATAAGCCCAAAGTCATGGAGCTGAAGCGGCCGCCTGTCAACCCCTATGCCCCTGTGCTGGAGCGCAAGGAGCAGCTGCGCATGGAGACCCCCCCGCCAGCGCGAAAGCCCCAGACACCGCCTCCGCCCGCTGCCGCCCCACTTGGCAAGCCGCCCCAGAGGGAGAGCGCCCCTCCGGCCCGGGAGCCCTCGTTCCTCCTGCGGGACAGCGAAGCCCCTCGCCGGGAACATCGGGGTTTTTCCAGCTTTCTGGAGAATGTCCTGGACAGCGAGCCCCAGCCGGAGCCTGTGGCGCCCGCTCCCGCGCCTCAGCCTGTAGAGGAAAAGCCCCAGGAGTCCCAGCCTGCGGCCCCCGTCCAGGAACAGCTGCCCCTGCCCGTGGAGGAGCAGCCCCCTGTGGAAAGGCCCCAGCCCCTGCGCAAGGAGTTCCACTCCCGGGTGATTGGGGAGGCCTTTGGCACCTACCTGCTGGTGGAATACAGCGCCGACGAGCTGATGTTCATCGACAAGCACGCCGCCCACGAGCGCCTGCTGTACGAGCGCCTGAAGCGGGAGAACGCCGGGGGAGAGGCCCAGACGCTGCTGGAGCCCGTCACCGTCACCTTGGACAAGGAGGAGTACACCGCCGCCTTGGACCACCTGGAGGACTTCTCCAAGGCCGGGTTTGAGGTGGAGGACTTCGGTTCCGGCACCGTGCTGGTGCGCTCGGCGCCCTTGCTGCTGGACGGCGGGGACGCCGCCGAGGCGGTCATGGAGATTGCCGGGTACCTGGCCTCCCTGAAAAACCGCATGACCACCGAGCACCTGGACTGGGTCTACCACAACGTGGCCTGCCGCGCCGCCATGAAGGCAGGGGATTCCATCACCCGGGAGGAGATGGTGTCCCTGGCCCAGGAGCTGGAGAAAAACCCCGACGTGCGCTACTGCCCCCACGGCCGGCCGGTGTACATCATCCTGCGCCGCCGGGACATCGAGCGCCAGTTTGGGCGGGTGTGATATGACAGCGGCAAAAATCCCTGTGGCGGCGGTGGTGGGCCCCACTGCCACAGGCAAAACGGAATTGGGCATCCAGCTGTGCCAGCGCCTGGGTGGGGAGATTGTCTCCTGCGATTCCATGCAAGTGTACAAGGGGCTGCCCATCGGCACGGCCCAGCCCACGGCGGAGGAGCTGGCCGCCGCGCCCCACCACCTTATCGGCTTTCTGGATGTGGAGCAGCCCTTCAGCGTCTCCGACTATGTGGACGCCGCCGGGCAGGTTATCCGGGAGATTTCCAGCCGGGGCAAGCTGCCCATTTTGGTGGGCGGCACGGGTTTGTATGCCCGCTCTCTGCTGCGGGGCTTCTCCTTTGAGGAGCGCGGCCGGGACGACGCCTTGCGGCAGCGGCTTTTCCAAGAGGCGGAGGACCAGGGGATAGACGCCCTCTACCAGCGCTTGGAGCAGCTGGACCCCAAGGCGGCGGAAGAAATCCACCCCCACAACGTGAAGCGGGTTATCCGGGCCCTGGAGTACATCCAGCTGTGCGGCGAGCCCTTCTCCGCCCAGGCGGAGCGCTCCCACAGCGCCCAGTCGCCCTATCAATACGTCATGCTGTGCCTGGGCTATGAAAACCGGGAGACACTCTACCGCCGCATCGACGCCCGGGTGGACAAGATGCTGGAGCAGGGCCTGCTGCCGGAAGCCCAAGCGTTCTACAGCCGCTGCCAGCAGGCGGGGAGCATCCCCACCGCCGCCCAGGCCATCGGCTACAAGGAGCTGTTCCCCTACTTCCGGGGGGAGGTCTCCCTGGAAGAGGCGGTGGAGGCCATCAAGCGGGAGAGCCGCCGGTACGCCAAGCGGCAAATCACCTGGTTCAAGCGGGAGGAGCAAGTGGAGTTCCTTCCCATCGACGCCTTCCCCAGCCGCCAGGCCCTTTTGGAGGAGGCGGTGTCCCTGCTGGGAAAATGGGGCGTCTGGAAAGGAGGCAACGCCTGTGAACAGTAAAAAGATACGGACCATCGGCGCGGTGCTGCTGGCTGTGCTGGTGCTGGTGTATGTGGGCTACCAGGGCTATCTGGCCACCCACCGCAGCATCCAGACGGAGACGGCCATGTACGGCCAGGTTTCCGACGTGCTCCAGGCCCAGAGCTTTATCATCCGCAACGAGCAGGTCATTGACGAAAGCGCCAACGGCGTGCTCAGCTACCGGGTGGCGGACGGCACCCGGGTGGCCCAGGGCGGCGTGATTGCCGACGTTTTCTCCACCGAGGAGGACGCCTCCGCCCAGCGCACCATCGAGCAGCTGGACGAGGAAATCGCCAACCTGCAGGCGCTGTCCCAGCCCGCGGACTACTTTGTGGCCAACCCCTCCATGCTGGCGGACCAAATCTACTCCGCCATGGAGGACGTGGCCTTGGGCGTCAACCAGAACAGCTTTTCCCAGCTGACCACCTGGAAGGAGTCCCTTCTCAGCGCCTTGACCCGGCGCCAGCTCATCACCGGGGAGGAGAGCGCCGAAAACCTCTCCCAGCGCATCAGTCAGCTGGAGAGCCAGCGCTCCTCCTTAGAGAGCCAGGCGGGGGATTCCATCGGCACCATCTCCGCGCCCCAGGCGGGGTACTTTATCAGCTCGGTGGACGGGCTGGAAAGCGCCGTGGACGTGGAGGACGTGGAGAACCTCACCGTGGCCCAGGTGGAGGAGCTCCTCTCCCAGGACGCCACCCGGGACAGCTCCGCCGTGGGGAAGATTTGCCAGGACTTCAACTGGTACGTGGCCTGTGTGTTTGACGAGGACGACATGGTCCACCTGGAGGGCGTGGACAGCGTCTACCTGGACATCCCCTTTGCCAGCACCGAGCAAATCCCCGCCACCGTGGTGGCCCGCAATTATGACAAGGATTCTGGCGACACCGCCGTGGTGTTCCAGTGCTCCTATATGGATTCAGACATTGCCGCTGTGCGCAACGAGGCCGTCCAGGTGACTGTGGCTACCTACTCTGGGGTGCTGGTCAACGAGCGGGCCCTGCGCTTTGAGGACGTGGAGTACACCACCACAGACGAGGACGGCAACACCGTCACCCAGGTGGCGGAGAACGTCCGAGGCGTGTACGTCCTCTACGGCGGCCAGCTGGAGTTTGTCCAGGTGTTCACCGACCACTCTGTCAATGGCTACGCCATCTGCAAGACAGAGCTCTCCTCCGAGGAGCAGGCTGCCCTGGTGACCAGTTCAACCATTCAGCTCTATGACCAAGTTGTGGTAGAAGGGACGGATTTGTATGATGGAAAAGTCATTTCTTGAGCGCATCCAGATATTTGATGAGAACTACCCCCGCATCCAGGAGGAGATTGCCCTGGCCGCGGAAAAGGCGGGGCGCCGGCCCCAGGACATCACCTTGCTGGCCGCCACGAAAACCGTCCCCCTCGAGGTGATAAACCACGCCATCGACAGCGGCCTCTCCGCCATGGGGGAGAACCGCGTCCAAGAGCTTTTGGAGAAATACGACGGCCTGCACCGGGAGAAGTGCGACATCCAGTTCATCGGCCAGCTGCAAACCAACAAGGTGAAATACCTGGTGGGCAAGGTCAGCTGTATCCAGTCTGTGGGCAGCGTAAAGCTGGCCAAGGAAATCTCCCGCCTTTGCCTGCGGGAGGGCGCCACCATGAAGGTGCTGGTAGAGGTGAACATCGGCCGGGAGGAGAGCAAGGGCGGCGTGCTGCCCGAGGCCCTTTTCGAGGTGGTGGACGAAATCCGCACGCTGCCGGGCCTCCACGTGGAGGGGCTGATGGCCATCCCTCCTATCTGCGAGAAGAAAGCCGAACTTTGCGGGTATTTTTCCGCTGTGCGGCAATCTTATGTTGACATAGCGGCAAAAAAATTAGATAATGTATCTATGAACTGTTTATCCATGGGCATGTCCTCCGATTTCCAAGAGGCCATCGCCTGCGGGGCCACCATGGTGCGGGTGGGCTCCTCGCTGTTTGGGAAAAGGGATTATCCCCAGCACTACTACGCGATTTAGGAGGTACTTACTATATGGCAGGATTGGTCGAAAAGCTTCAAAAAATGTGGAATCCGCCAGATGATGAATACGATGAGTACTACGAAGATGAACCGGAACAGGAGCAGGAGTCCAGCCGCAGCTCTTACAGCGAGCCCCGGCGCTCTTCCAGCTATTCCTTCGCGGACTTCGCGCCCCGCGGCGAATCCTCCGGGGGAAACCGGGTGGTCAATATCAACGCCAAGGCCCAGCTGCAGGTGGTGCTCTTCAAGCCCATCTCCTTCGGGGAGGAGACCCGCGCCATTGCCGACGAGCTGTTAAAGCGCCACACCGTGGTGCTCAACCTGGAAAAGACCGAGAAGGACGTCTCCCGCCGGATTGTGGACTTTTTAAGCGGCGTGGCCTACGCCAACAACGGGAAAATCAAGCGCATCGCCACCAACACCTTTATTATCACACCCTATAACGTGGACCTCACCGGCGACGATGTGTTGGACGAGCTGGAAAACAACGGCCTCTACTTTTAAATAGACCATGGCAACGGAACAAGACCTTCTCGCCGCCCGTCTGGAGGACTCCATCAAGCTGTCCCGCAAGCGGCCCTGCTTCTTGGGCTTCCTGGATGAGGCCCAGGCCGCCTTTTGCCAGGAGCGGCTCTCCCGGCGGCAGGATGTGGCCTATCTCTCCTGGGGCGGCCACGAATACGCGGAGCGGGTGGTGCTGGGCTTTTTCCCAGATTACCTGGAGCCCGCGCCGGAGTACTTTCCCATCACGCCCCTTGTGCTCTCTTACCGCAAGGAGGACAAACTCACCCACCGGGATTTCCTGGGCTCCTTTATGGCCCTAGGCGTGGAGCGCTCGGTGATAGGGGACATCGTGGTGGGGGAGGGCCAGTGCGTGGCGTTCCTCCGGGAGGAGATGGGGGAGTATTTCCTCCGCAACATCCAAAAAATCGGCCGGGTGGGGGTAAAGCCCTCCCTCCAGTGGGACGGTACGCTGCCCGGCGCCCGGCAGTTCGCGGAGCGCAGCGGCGTGGTGGCCTCTGAGCGGCTGGATTGCCTCACGGCTTTCCTCTGCCGCACCAGCCGGGAAAAGGCCGCCGGGCTCATCACCGCAGGCCTGGTGTTCCTCAACCATCGGGAAGCCCTTTCCGTCTCCCAGCGGGTGAAGGAGGGCGACCTGCTCTCTGTGCGCAAGCAAGGGCGTTTTATAATTGATGAGCTTGGCCCTTTGACAAGCAAGGGGCGGCTCGTGGTGAAATGTAGGAAATTTCAATAAGGGGGGAACTGCCCATGTTGACTGTAAAGGAAATCAACGAGGTAAGTTTTGGTAAGGCAGGGTTCTCTGGCTACAAGCCGGAGGACGTGGACAATTTTATCGACGAAGTGGTGGAATCCTTCACCCAGCTTTTGGCTGAGCGGGATGACGCCTTGCAGCAAGAGGCCCAGCTGGACCAGCAGGTGAAGGAGCTGACCAACCAGGTGGCCCAGCTGAAAGCCAAGAACGCCGAGCTCCAGAAGAAGCTGGGTATTCTGGCCCAGAAGATCGAGTCCTACCGGGAGGAGGAGGACGGCATTAAGGAGGCCATCCTCAGCGCCCAGAAAATCGGCAAGGACGCCATCCAGGAGGCCAAGGACAAGGCCGCCGTGATGCTGGCCGACGCCGAGGAAAACGCCAAAGCCCTGCTGGCAAACGCCCGGGATGATGCCGCCAAGGCCGCCCGGGAGTACGCCATCCAGGTAGAGCAGAAGCGCAACGAGCTGGAGGAGATGAAGCGCCAGGTGTCCGCGTTCCGCGTCTCTTTGCTGGAGATGTACAAAAGGCACCTGGAGAGCATCAACCACATCCCCAGCTTCCGCTTTAAGGATACCCAGCCGGCTGTTTCTCGCCCGGAGCCTCAGCCCGCTCCCCAGCCGGAGCCAGAGCCGGAACCCCAGCCCGTCTACCGGGAGGAGCCCCGGCCCGTCTCTGCGCCTGTCTCGGTCCCGGAGCCTAAGCCAGAGCCGGAGCCTGTGCCCCAGCCTGTGGTGGAGCAGCCCAAAATGGAGCCTGCCCCCCAAGAGACCCCAGAACTTCCCCAGGAGGAGCCCACTCTTCAGGACAAAGTGGATTACAGCCGGGAGCAGCTTCGGCAGGAGCCCCACAGCTATCACCCGGATGACAACGACCTCTCCCAGGTGGGCATCGATTTAGAGGCGTATTCCGATATTCCCGAATCCCTGCAGCGGGAGAAGGCCTCCCACTTCAGCAACCTGGAGTTTGGCGACGACGTGGACCTGGGCCGCAAAAAGCGCAGGAAATAAAAAAGGACAGCCATAGCCTGTGAGAAAAGAGAAACCGCCCGTTTCTCTTTTTTCGCCATTCCCAGGGAAACAGCGCCCGCTGGGCAAGAATAGCCGTGGGGCGCTCCCTTTGGCTGCCGTGAAAAAGGAGAACACTTTCACCTTGAAAACAGAGAACAAAAACCGCAACACCGCCACGGCGGTTGTGGTGCTGGCCGTGGCCGCAGTGCTGCTGGCCATTGACCAGATGCTCAAATACTTTGTGCTCCGCGATTTGCGGCCGGTGGGCACTGTCACCGTCATCCCCGGCCTGCTGGAGCTCACCTATGTGGAGAACACCGGCGCCGCTTTTGGCCTGTTCAAGCAGGTGATGTGGCTGGTGGTAGCCGTCACCGTGGTGGCCACGGTGGCCATTATCGTGCTGCTTTTCCGCTATAAGCGCCACAGCTTTTTCAGCTATACCACCGCGGCATTGCTGATGTCCGGCGGCATCGGCAACCTGATAGACCGCATCGCCCACGGCTTTGTGGTGGATTACATCCACGTGCTCTTTTTCGATTATGTCTTTAACTTTGCCGATTGCTGCATCACCGTAGGGGCGGTGCTGTTTGTCATCCACGTGCTGTTTTTCACCCGCGAGGGGAAAGAGACACTGCCCAGGGAGCCGGAAAGCAAATGAGCCGCCAGCTTCTCATCCCCGTGGAGGAGGCGGGTCAGCGGGTGGATAAGCTCCTCTCCGCCGCCCTGGAGGACATGACCCGCTCCGCCGTGCAGAACCTCATAGAAAACGGCTGTGTCACCTGCGGGGGGAAAGCCCTCTCCAAAAGTGCCAAGCTCAAGCCAGGGGACCAGATTCTGGTGGAGCTTCCCGAGGTGCGCCCTTTGGAGGTGCGCCCCCAGCCCATCCCCTTGGAGGTGGTCTACGAGGACGGCGACCTGCTGGTGGTGAACAAGCCCAAAGGCATGGTGGTCCATCCCGCCCCTGGCCACGAGGAGGGCACGCTGGTCAACGCGTTGCTGGCCCACTGCGGCGACTCCCTCTCCGGCATCAACGGCGTGGCCCGGCCGGGAATCGTCCACCGCATTGACAAGGACACCAGCGGCCTGCTGATTGTGGCGAAAAATGACTTTTCCCACACCCGCCTGGCGGAGCAGATTCAGGCCCACACCTTCACCCGGGAGTACAGCGCTGTGGTGTACGGCTCCTTTAAAGAGGATTCCGGCACGGTGGACCAGCCCTTGGGCCGCCATCCCACAGACCGCAAGAAAATTGCCGTGCTGCCCAACAGCCCCTCTGCCCGGCGGGCTGTCACCCATTTCTGGGTGGTCAAGCGCTTCCAGGGCTTTACCCAGCTGCGCCTGCGCCTGGAGACAGGCCGCACCCATCAAATCCGGGTGCACATGGCCTACCTGGGCCACCCCGTGGCAGGGGACCCTGTGTACGGCCCGAAAAAAAGTATCACCTCCCTGGAGGGCCAGTGCCTCCACGCGGGGAAAATCGGCTTTGTCCACCCCCGCACAGGGGAATATCTGGAGTTCGAGGCGCCTTTGCCAGCCTATTTCACCGGGTTTCTGCAAAAGCTGAAGGAAGTGTAAGCCATGGACCGGGAAAGCAAATTCCGCATGGTGCTCCTGCTTGCGGCCGCCGCTGTCACGGCAGTTGTGTTGACGGGGCTGTATTCTGCGCGGCCTTTGGAGTTTTACCAGGTCACGGTGGAGGCCACGCCCGCCCCGGCGGCAGCGTCTTCTCAGGCCCAGCCCACCCAAGAGCCCGCCGGGGAAACCATCCCCGTGGAGGAGGACACTTCCAGCGAGGGCCCGCAAGAGGTGCTGGTGGAAAAGAGCGTCAACCTAAACACAGCCACTTTAGAGGAGTTGGACTTGCTTCCCGGCGTGGGGCCAGCCATTGCCCAGCGCATCATCGACTACCGGGAGCAGAACAGCGGCTTTTACGACATCGAGGAAATCATGGAGGTGTCCGGCATCGGGGAAAAGACCTTCGCCAAGCTGGAGCCCTACATCACAGTGGAATAAAAAAGAGCGGTGGGGAAGTTCCTCACCGCTCTTTTTGTGCTGTTTTAAGCTGGGTCGCTGGCAAAGACAAGGCCCGCTTGCTTTCGCACCCGCTCCATAAAGCAGGAGACCTGCAAGCTCAGCTGGCTGCAGCGGGCGTACTCCTGGGCCGAGGCCTCCGGCTCTGTGATGTAGCGGTAGAAGTCCTTGGCCTCCCAGCCCATGAGCTTATACTTCTCATCGTCGCCGTAGAGCTGCTCCACCGTGCCGTCCTTGCGCCACAGGGAGAGCCCCGCCACCCGGGAGATGGACTCCACCGCCAAGGTGCCCTCCGTGCCCTGGAAATCGCTGTTGGCCCCTGCCTGCCCCAGCTTGGAGTAGGTCATCACCACCAGCTTGTCCGGGTAGCGCAGGGTGAGCACCCCGCCGCCGTCGGCGCCGCTGTCCAGCATCTGCGGGGCCACAGTGAAGCTCTCCGGATCCCCAAACAGCGCCAGGGCCGGGTACACACAGTAGACGCCCAAGTCCATCAGGGCCCCTGTCTCCAGGGCCGGGTTGAAGATGTTGGGCAGCTCCCCGTCGAGGTAGCTGTCCAGCTTGGAGGAGCGCTGGCAGAAATCCAGCTTCACCAAAGAGAGCTTCCCCAGCTGGCCCAGGGCGTCTTCCAGGATTTTCCTCTGGGGCAGGTGCAGGTACATGATGGCCTCCAGGAACACCAGCCCCCGCTCCTGGGCCAGCTGTTGCAGCTGGGCCACCTTGTCCCCCTGGGCGCACAGGGGCTTCTCGCAGAGCACATGCTTGCCGCGCTCCAAAAAGAGCTTGCACTGCTCAAAGTGCAGGGCGTTGGGGCTGGCGATGTACACCGCGTCTATCTGGGGCGAGGCGGCCATCTCCTCCAAATCCGTAAACCACAGGGGCGCCCCGTGCTTCTGGGCGAAGGCCTGGGCGCGCTCCGCTGTGCGGGAGTAGACCGCTGTCAGCTCCCACAGGCCGCTGTCCTTGGCCCCGTGGATGTACTCGTCCACGATCCACCCGGAGCCGATGGTTCCAAATCTCAGCATTGGCGTAAAACCCTTTCTATCCGCTTATTCCACGTTGTAGATGGCGGTCTTGATGATGTCCTTTATTTTCTCCATGTCCTCCAGCACCACGTACTCGGTCTTGCCGTGGGCGTTGGCGCCGCCGGTGCAGATGTTGGGGCAGGGGAGGCCCATAAAGGAGAGCCGGGCGCCGTCGGTGCCGCCCCGCACAGGCTCGGAGTGGGGCTCCACGCCGTTTTCCTTCATGGCCCGCTCCATGTTTTCCACAATCTCCATGCGGGGCTCAATCATCTCCCGCATGTTGTAGTAGCTGTCCTTCAGGGTCAAGGCCAGGGGCTGGGTGGGGTACTTGGCGTTGATATAGGCGGCGGCTTTCTCCATCAGTTCCTTTTTCTGGCGGAACAGCTCCTTGTCGTGGTCCCGGATGAGAAACTGCATCACGGTGTGCTCCACATTGCCGTGGATGGCGTCCAGGTGGATAAAGCCCTCCCGGCCCTCGGTGAGCTCGGGCACCTGGCCTTTGGGCAGCAGGGCGCAGAACTCCATGGCAACGCTCATGGAGTTGACCATCTTTCCCTTGGCGCCGCCGGTGTGGGTGGAAACGCCCTCCACCTCCACCACGGCGGAAGCGGCGTTAAAGGTCTCGTAATCCAGGCCGCCTAACTGGCCGCCGTCCACCGTGTAGGCGTAGTCGCAGCCAAAGCCTTCCACGTCGAAATGGTCGGCGCCCTCGCCGATTTCCTCGTCGGGGGTAAAGCCAATCTTCACCGTGCCGTGGGGCTTGTTTTCCCGCAGGATTTCCTCGGCCGCCACCAGAATCTCCGCCACGCCGGCCTTGTCGTCGCCGCCCAGCAGCGTGGTGCCGTCGGTGGTGATAAGGGTCTTGCCCACGTGGCCCAGCAAAGCGGGCTCCGCGGCGGGGGAGAGGGAAAGGCCGCTGCCGCCCAGGGCAATGGCGCCGCCGTCGTAGTTTTCAATCACCTGGGGATGGATGTTCTCTCCGCTGACGCCGCCGTAGGTGTCCATGTGGGCGATAAAGCCCACGGTGGTGCCCCGCTCCGCCGTGGCGGGAATGGTGCCGTACACATAGCCCATCTCGTCCATGCGGGCGTCCTCGATGCCAATGGACTTCATGTGCTCCACAATGTGGGCGCCCAGCACCTTCTGCCCCGGGGTGCTGGGGGTGGTGCCGGTGGTCTCATCGGAGGCCGTGGGGTAGGATACTAAATCGAGAAACACGTCTTTTACAGACATTACACTTCACTCCAATACTTTTTCAGATTTGCCAGGCCAATGCGCACCGCGTCCACGCAGGGCTCCATGCCCTCAAACTCAATGGAAATGGTGCCGTCAAACCCGGCGGCTTTCAGCAGGTGGAGGCAATGCTTCACCGGCACGTTGCCGTGGCCGATGATGGTGCCCCGCAGGAAGTTCCCGCCCCGGGAGCGGAACGCCCCTTCGCCAGGGTCCTCGCTGTAGAAGGGCTTCACAATAAAGTCCTTGCCGTGAACGTAGCGGGTGTAAGGGGCAATGCGGGCCACCGCCTCGGCGGGGTTCTCATCGGCGCACAGGAAATTGCCCAAATCGCACAGCAGGCCAAAGTTGGGATGGTCTACCGCCATGTACAGCTTTTCCACCCGGTCGGAATCCTGGGAGAAGAAACCGTGGTTCTCAGTCATGGTCATCACGCCTTTGGACGCGGCGTAGTCCGCCACCTCCCGGACGGCCTGGGCCAAGGTGGGGATAAGGCTCTCATAGCTGCGGTAGTTTTCCCTTTTGTAGCCGGCGGTGATGTCGTGGCGCATCCGGGGCGCGCCCAGCAGGGCGGCGATGTCCACATAGTCCTTCACCCGCTGGATTTCCTTCTCCTGGTCGCCGTCGCTGCCGTTGAGGAAATCCGCCCCAATGGCCAGGGAGGAGAACTGCAACCCGCACTTCTCCGCGGCCTGCTTCAGCTCCAGGGCCTGGGCCTTTTTCTCCTCCTGGGTGCCGCTGAAGTTCACAAAGTCCACGGCCTCCACAGCGTCAAAGCCCAGCTCCGCCGCCTTTTCCACACATCCCAAGGGGGTGAGCTCCCCCTTCTGGATGGCGCTGTAAAAGCTGTACAAGCTGACAGAATACTCCATGCAAAAACAACTCCTCTTTTTTAAGAATATATAGCGTTACCCGGCTGGGAATCCCCGCCGGGTATGCTTGCCATTTTTCGAGATAGGGCCAGGCTCAGTCGCCAAAGCTGATGCCAATCTGCCGCGCCGCCTTGATTTCGTCGCAGTCCACCGGCACGCTCTTCAGCTTGCCGGCCACTTCCGCCAGGGGCACAGGCACGCACTGGCCGCCTACCATGCCCACCATTACGCCAAAGGTCTTTTCCTTGATGAACCGGGCAGCGGTGGCGCCCAGCCGGGTGCACAGCACGCGGTCATAGGCGCAGGGGCTGCCGCCCCGCTGGAAGTGCCCAGGGACGCACACGCGGATTTCGTTGTCAATCTTCCTGGCCAGCTCCTCGGCAATGCGGTACACAATGGAGGGATGGGGGAAGTTCTCCCGGGCCTTTTTCCGCTCCTTCTTGGTGAGGGCCGCCTCCTCCTTGGAGATGGCGCCTTCCGCCACCGCCAAAATGGAGAACTTCTTGCCCTTCTTAATGCGGTCGTTCAGGCACTTGGCAACCTTGTCGATGTCGTAGGGAATCTCCGGCAGCAGAATCACGTCGGCGCCCCCCGCGATGCCCGCGGACAGCGTCAGCCAGCCCACCTTGTGGCCCATCACTTCCACAATGAAGATGCGCCCGTGGGAGGTGGCGGTGGTGTGGATGCAGTCGATGACGTTGGTGGCAATCTCCACCGCGCTGTGGAAGCCAAAGGTCACGTCCGTGCCCCAGATGTCGTTGTCAATGGTCTTGGGCAGGTGGATGACGTTCAGGCCCTCTTGGCTTAGGAGGTTGGCGGTCTTCTGGGTGCCGTTGCCGCCTAAAATCACCAGGCAGTCCAGCTTCATTTTTTTGTAATTTTCCTTCATGGACTTTACTTTGTCCACGCTGTTTTCGTCGATGACCCGGATGGTCTTAAAGGGCTGGCGGGAGGTGCCCAGGATGGTGCCGCCCAAGGTGAGGATGCCGGAGAAATCCCGCTCCTCCATCTTTTTATACTCGCCAAAAATCAGGCCCTTGTAGCCATCTTTAATGCCGTAAATCTCCACTTCCTTGCCAAATTCCTGATACAGGCCCTTGGCAACCCCTCGAATCGCGGCGTTTAACCCTTGGCAGTCGCCGCCGCTGGTCAAAATACCCACTCGCTTCACGTTGCTCATCCTCTCTGAAAGTATTCCACCGGCGCCCCGGTGTTTTGCGGAAGATGTAAAACCATGTCCACTAGCTTCATTTTAAACTAGAGGAAACTCCCCTGTCAAGGGGTTCCGGCTTCCTCCGAGGAATGAATGGGTATGAGGGGGCTGTCCTTTTCCACCTCTTGCTTGGCTTTCAGGCGCTCCTGGGCCCGGCGGTAGAAGGTCAGCTGGGCGGTGCAGGCGGCGCGGCCCCGGCGGGACACGTGCTGGTAGCTGGTGTCCGGCAGCATCATCCGGGCGTTGGTGTTGTCGCTGAGGAGGATGTCCAGCGTCTCAAAGGCGCGCTGCTTTAAGTCCTCGTCCTCAATGGGGAATACCAGCTCAATGCGGCGGTCCAGGTTGCGGGGCATCCAGTCGGCGCTGCCCATGTAGATTTTGGGGTTGCCGGCGTTTTCAAACTTAAAGATGCGGCTGTGCTCCAGCAACTGGCCCACAATGCTGATAACGGTGATGTTCTCGCTGATGCCCTCCAGCCCGGGGATAAGGCAGCAGATGCCCCGCACAATCAGCTTGATGGGAACCCCCGCCTGGGAGGCCTCGTACAGCAGGGAGATGATTTCCGGATCCACCAGGGAGTTCACCTTGGCGGTGATGCCGCTGGGCAGGCCGCGCTTGGCGTTCTCCGTCTCGTTGCGAATCATCCGGCAGAAGAAGGGCCGCATGCCGTGGGGCGCCACCACAAAGTGGCGGTACTCCGGGGGCCGGGAGTAGCCGGTAATCACGTTGAACAGGGAAGAGGCGTCGGCGCCGTACTGGCTGTTGCAGGTGAACAGGCCCAGGTCCGTGTAGATTTTGGCGGTGGAGTCGTTGTAGTTGCCTGTGCCCAGGTGCAGGTACCGGCGGATGCCGTCGTCCTCCTGGCGCACCACCAGGGCAATCTTGCAGTGGGTCTTTAAGCCCTGCAAGCCGTAGATGACGTGGCAGCCGGCCTTTTCCAGCTTGTTGGCCCAGTTGATGTTGTTCTCCTCGTCAAAGCGGGCCTTCAACTCCACCAGCACCGTCACCTGCTTGCCGTTTTCCGCGGCCTTAATCAGCGCCGCCACAATGGGGGAGTTGCCGGAAACGCGGTACAGCGTCTGCTTGATGGCCAGCACGTTCTCATCTTCGGCGGCCTGCTCGATAAAGCGCACCACCACGTCGAAGCTCTCGTAGGGGTGGTGGACCATCCTGTCCTTCTCCCGGATGGCCTCAAAAATATCGGTGTAGCCCCAGAAATCCGCCGGGGGATTCACCGGTCGGATGGGCGCGAAGCACAGGGACTCAAAGCCCTTTACCCCGGCGAACTTGGAGAAGAAGGTCAAATCCAGGGGCCCGGGCAGCTCGTAAATCTCGTTTTTCTTAATGCCCAGCATCTCTATGAGGAAGGCCTTGATGTCGGCGCTGCATTTGGTCAGCAGCTCCAGGCGCACCGGCGCGCCCCGCTTGCGCTTCTTGATGGACTTCTTTACCTCGCTCATAAAGTCCTCGGCCTCTTCGTCAATCTCCAGGTCGGAGTTGCGGGTGATGCGGAAGGGGCAGGCCGCCACAATGTTGTGGAGCTCAAACAGCTCGTCTAAGTTGTGGATAATCACGTCCTCCAGCAAGGTGAACTGCCGGCCCTCCTTGGCGGGCAGCTCCAAAAACCGGGGGAGGATAGAGGGCACCTGCACAATGGCAAAGACCTTTTCCTCCTTGTCCTTGTTGTGCTCCTTGCTTTTCAGGCACACGGCAATGTTCAAAGACTTGTTGGCCAGCAGGGGGAAAGGCCGGCTGCCGTCCACAGCCAGGGGCGTCAGCACAGGGAAGAGCACCTTCTGGAAGTACTGGGAGAGATAGGCCTTCTGCTCCTTGTCCATCTCCTCCACAGAGAGGAACCGCACGCCCTGTTTCTCCAGGGCCGGCATGATGGAGCGGTGCAGGCAGGAGTACTGCCGCTCCATGAAACGGTGGGTCTTTTCCTCCAACAGGGGCAGCAGCTCCTGGGGCGTCAGGTCAAAGGAGTTGCCCTTCTGCTTGTAGCCGGAGTTCACCTGGTCCTTCACGCCCGCGACCCGCACCATGAAAAACTCGTCCAGGTTGGAGCCGGTGATGGCCAAAAAGCGCAGCCGCTCCATCAGGGGGTTGTCTTTGCGCAGGGCCTCCTCCAAGCACCGGGCGTTAAAATCCATCCAGCTCAATTCCCGGTTGTAATAGGGCATTTTTTTATCCGCCATGGGTGGTCACCTCATATCATGTCAAATTTGATGGAAAGCTCGGGGGAGAGCCCGAACACCTCTTTAAAATACTGGGCCGATTCCGCAAAGGCCCAGCGCTCCAGCAGCGTGTTTTCCGCCGCCTTCGCCTTGAACAGCACCTGGTCGTCCTCCAGGTGGATTTTCAAATCCCGCAGCTTGTGCCGGTGGGACTTGTCCAGCGCGTTCGCCAGCCGGAAGATGGCCGCCAGCTTGGAGATGACAATGCGTTCCTCCATGGGCAGCCAGGCAAAGTCGGGGTTTTCCTCGGTGGTCAGGTTGTTGGAGATGCTCCCCGCCACAAAGGCGGTTTCCAGCACCTCCCGCTGGCGCAGGCCGAAGATGTCCATGCCCTTGATCAAGTCGAAGGTGCACTGGTTGTGCTGCCGCACGTTGACAAAGCTGCCGCAGCTGTGCAGCGTGGATGCCAGCTCCAGAATCAGCCGCTTAGAGCTGTCCACGCCGTGGACCTTTTTCAGCTTGTCGAAAATCTGGCAGGCGATCTCGCCGGTGTGGGCGGAGTGCTCCAGGTTGCAGCCAAAGCTTTGGGCCGTGGTCTGGGCGCAGGCCAGGGCGCTTTCCCGCAGGTAGGTGCCCAGGGTGGCGTCCGCCTTGGGCACCAGCTGATAGCGCAGCATGGCCTCGGAGATGTCCACCGGCGGGGAGATGACGTTCTCCGCCTGGGGGCAGAACCGCAGCATGCCGTTGTAGATGGAGAGGGAGGTGTACAGCAGCGCGGCCCGCTCCTCGGTGATGTTAAAGCGGTTGGCAATGCTCTCCGCCGTGGCCGAGCGGATGGACTGGTACAGGGAAGTCAGCTTCTTCACGCTGATTTGATAGGGGATACCCGCCTTTTTGGCCTCGCACAGCTGGGCCACCAGCTCCAGCTGGGAGCCGGTGAGCACCAGGTTCTTCACCTGGAACCGGGAGATTGCAATGCGGTTGAGGATGGTGTCCAGGTACTCCTCGATGATATAATAGAAATCGTCGGCCTCCTGGTGGTGGAGGTGGCGCAGCACGTCGTGTAGCTTTAAGGCGCCCATGGAGATGTTCTGGGTGTAGATGATTTTCTGCCCGTCGTACACCGCCACGCCAATGCTGCCGGAGCCCACATAGGCAATCATGGTGTTGCCCGGGTGCAGCTTGGCGCCGTCCAGCCGCTCCATGACTTCCTTGTAGATATAGGCCTTCTCCTGGCTGTCCTCCAGCACGGTGACCTCCAAGCCGTTGCGCACCTTCAGCTGGTCCACCACCAAGGCGCGGTTCTTGGCCTCCCGCAGGGCGGTGCAGGAAATCACCTTGGGCTTTTCAATGTTGTAAGAGCGCAGGGCGGCGGTAAATTTCGAGAGCACGCTGGAAAGCTCCCGCAGGCTGTCAAAGCTGATGTCCCCGCTGGAGAACACATCGTGCCCCAGGCTCACCGGGTACTCCAGCCGGTCCAGGGTGGCCACGGTGCCCTTCGCCCATTGAGAGACCCGCATCCGCACGTTGTTGGAGCCGATCTCAATGACGGCGGCGGCGCGGGGGGCGCTTTTCTTATTCAAGGGGTATCCCTCCTAAGTGAGATAAAGTTATGTCTTGATTATACCAAAATCCCGTGGGATATTCAAACCAGCTTCCCAAGTTTTAACGGGCTTTTCGGGTATTTTACATGGATTTAACAGAAAACCCCCGTCAAAGCTCCTTCTTCCGCCCCCATCAGACAGGATAGACGGCCCTCCGGCGCCCCCTTTTGGCAGGGGCAAAAAAATTTTTCAAAAAAATGAAAATTTCCTCTTGCTTTTTCGAAAAGTGTTTGCTATAATAATCAAGCGCCACACGGAGAGGTATTCTAATGGTAAGGAGCCACATTGGAAATGTGGTGTGCCGCAAGGCATTGTGCGTTCGAGTCGCATCCTCTCCGCCATGAAAACGCTGAATTCGAAAGAGTTCAGCGTTTTTCTTATTTTCCCCTTGCCAAGGGAGCACCTGCTGGTGTATCATTAAACCTATCACTACATGGATTAAGAAAGGGAGGGAACAGCCCACGCGGCTGTGCCAGAACATGAAAAGACAAGAAGTGGCATCGTTTTACAAGGACCTTTCCTCCTATGCGGGAAAGACTGTCACCGTTTGCGGCTGGGCCCGGTCTATCCGGGATTCCAAAACATTGGGCTTTATCGACCTCAACGACGGCACGTCCTTTAAGGGCGTCCAGATTGTGTTTGAGGACGGGAAGATTGATAACTTCAAGGAGATAGCCTCCCAGAACGTGGGGGCCGCCCTGCGGGTTACAGGCACATTGCTTGCCACCCCAGAGGCCAAGCAGCCCTTTGAAATCCACGCTTCCGAAATCGTGGTAGAGGGCGCCTCCACCCCCGATTATCCCCTGCAGAAAAAGCGCCACACCGTGGAGTTTTTGCGGACCATTCCCCACCTGCGGGCGCGCACCAACCTGTTCAGCGCCGCCTTCCGCATCCGCTCCGCCGCGGCCTACGGCATCCACAAGTTCTTCCAGGAGAACGGCTTTGTGTACATCCACACCCCGGTTATCACCACCACCGACTGCGAGGGCGCCGAGATGTTCCAGGTGACCACCATGGACCTGGAAAACCTCCCCAAGACAGAGGACGGCGCGGTGGACTACCGCCAGGACTTCTTCCAAAAGCAGGTGTTCCTGTCCGGCTCCGGCCAGCTCCAGGTGGAGACCATGGCCCAGGCCTTCTCCAAGGTGTACACCTTTGGGCCCACCTTCCGGGCGGAGCGCTCCAACACTCCCCGGCACGCCTCGGAGTTCTGGCACATCGAGCCGGAAATCGCCTTTGCCGACCTCAACGACAACATGGACGTCATCGAGGCGGCGGTGAAGTTTGTCATCAACTACGTGCTGGAGACCTGCCCCCAGGACATGGAGTTCTGCAACCAGTTTGTGGATAAGGGCCTTTTGGACCGCCTGCGCCACGTGGCCACCTCTGACTTTGCCCGGGTCACCTACACCGACGCGGTGAAGATTCTGGAGGAGCACAACAGCGAGTTTGAGTACAAGGCCGCCTGGGGCGAGGACATCCAGACCGAACACGAGCGCTTCCTGGCGGAGAAGCACTTTGGCCGCCCGGTGTTCGTCACCGACTACCCCAAGGACATCAAGTCCTTCTACATGCGCCTCAACGACGACGGCAAGACCGTGGCCGCCACCGATTTGCTGGTCCCCGGCATTGGGGAGCTGGTGGGCGCCAGCCAGCGGGAAGAGCGCTATGACGTGTTGAAAAACCGCATGCTGGAGCTGGGCATGAGCGAGGAAGACCTGTGGTGGTACCTGGATTTGCGCCGCTTTGGCACCACGGTCCACTCCGGCTTTGGCATTGGCTTTGACCGCCTGGTGATGTACCTCACCGGCATCTCCAACATCCGGGACGTGCTGCCCTTCCCCCGCACCACCGGCTCCGCGGAGTTTTAAAAAAACGCATAGCTTAATGTCTACTGAACAAACGCCAGTTTTCTTTGCAGCACCCAAGTATCCAGCAATGC